>Ga0247843_1000238_pt1 | contig 131742 bp, 117 predicted proteins | sample LaCruzMarch2017__FD_192420 | JGI IMG/M metagenome (GOLD analysis project Ga0247843, IMG submission 192420) | Freshwater microbial communities from meromictic Lake La Cruz, Castile-La Mancha, Spain - LaCruzMarch2017_8m | ecosystem: Environmental > Aquatic > Freshwater > Lake | place: Spain...
CCGCGTGTGCCAACTCCGAACGCGCCCAGGTCTGATAGCTCTCCATCGATCAGGTAGAGCTCTCGCGGGAGCCTCGCGCCAGCGCACCTACACTTTTGGCCAATGCGTAGCCATTCATGGAGAGGGGTGCGCGGCAGCGCGGGGGGAGGTCAGCCGCCGTCCGCGGGCGCGTCGGTCACGCCCGCGTCGGTGCCCGCGGGCGCGTCGCTCGCGGGCGCGTCGGTGGTCGCGTCGGTGCTGGCGTCGGTGACGGCCGCGTCGCTGGGCGGCGGACGGATGCAGCGCCCGCTCGAGGGCACGCCCGCGTCGTCGCTGCGCGTCGTGAGGCACGTCGCGTCGCTCGGGCAGGTCTGGGTCATGTAGCGGCAGTTCATCGGGGCGCAGTAGCCGTTGTCGTAGGTTCCGGCGTCGGCGCCGCGCGAGGCCTTGAGGCAGATGTACCCGCCGCGGCAGTCGGTGTTGCTCGTGCACGAGCGGCGGCAGAGCGCGGTCTGGCCGGCGACCTGGCCCGCCTCGCGGGCGCAGACGCTCCCCTCGGGGCAGTCGCCGCGGGGGTACGTCGCGCGACCGTACTCCGACGCCTCGGGCACGGTGCAGCGCGAGTAGCACAGCCCGCCGAGGTACCCGCTCGCCTCGCCGCTGGTCACGTTGAACTCCTCGAAGCACCGCCCGCTGCGGCAGTCGAAGTTCTCGGTGCAGGTGCCGCCGTTCTCCGCGCGGTCCTGGTCGAGGGTGGTGCAGCCGCCGGCGTCGCGGCGCGCCGCGTCGCACACCCCGCAGAAGCGCGTGTACCGGTTGCACGCCGAGCCCGGGCACTGCGCGTCCTCGGTGCAGAACGGGAAGCACGCGCGCTCGGCCTCGTCGCCCGCGCCCCGCGCGACGAAGCAGTTGTAGCCCGCGCGGCAGTCGGTCACCGCCTCGCAGCGCTTGAAGCACACCCGCCGGGTGCCGAAGTCGAGGCACATCGCCCCGGCGCCGCACTGGGCGTCGCTGGTGCACGCGCGGGTGCACTGCCCCTGCGGGTACCCGTCGCTCACCGCGATGCACTGCGCCGACGTGATGCCCCGGCAATTGGCCACCGTGGTGCACGGCCCGAACAGCGGCACCCCGGCGTCGACCCCGACGTCGCGCGGCACGTCGACCCCGGTGTCGGTCACCGCGGGCAGGTCGTTGACCGCGGGGGCGTCGACCGCCGGGCCTGCGTCGGTCACCGTGGCGTCGTCGTTGTTGCAAGCAAGGTTGAAGGCGACGAGCGCCGCGAGGGTCCAGTGGGATCGCATGGCGCGGAGGATACTCCACGGACGCGGCCGCCCGGTAGGAAGCGGGCGGTGCGCCGTCAGACGACGTCGTAGTCGTGGCGGTAGGCGTCGCGGACCTGACCCGTGGCGAGGTCGACCATCCACTGGGGGCAGAGCTTCGCGGGCACCCGCAGGGGGCCGGGGCTGGCGCTGTAGGTGCCCAGGGCGTGATCCCAGAGGGGGGAGGTGACGCCGTGGTTCATCCGCGGGGCGCGGAAGTGGTGCAGCAGGTGGTGCTGGCGCATCCATCGGCTGTACGGCCCGGTGGGCGGGTGCGTGTGGATGCGCCGGTGCATCACCTCGTAGGCGCTGTACATCACCCCGAAGCCCACCGCGAAGGACCACGCCCGCCGCGGGCCCACGAGCAGCGACAGCGCGCCGCCGACGAGGGTGGTGCTCACCACCGCGGCGACGGCCTTGCGCTCGGTGGGCGCGAAGTACGTCGGGTCGGCGTGGTGCGCGAGGTGCTCTTCGTTGAACTCCGCCAGCAGGCCCGACGGGGTGACCCGCTGGTACCAGCGGGCCGGGCGACGCCGCCGGGGGCCGTGACCGATGAGCCGGTGGAGGGCGTACTCCGCGGCGCTCCAACCGAAGGCGCCAGCAGCGAGGGCGATGGGTGAAAGGACGCGCAGCATGTCAGCGCGAGTCGATGATGCGCAGCGAGGGCAGCTCGACGGCGCTGAGCACGCCCGCCCGCCCGCAGCCGGTGTCGATGCCCACGAGGTCGCCCCGGAGCCACACCCGCTCGGGCTCCTTCGGGGCTTCGTCGGGGTAGCGCCGGTGCTCCTGCGGCAGGTCGCGCGTGTGCGTGTGGCCGAACACCACCCGCTTGCCCTCGTAGCCGTTGTAGAAGCCCCTCTCGCGCATCCACATCAGGGGCTTCTGGCGGCCTTCCCTGGGGTGCTTCCACTCCGCGTCGCGGCCGTCGAGGCCCGCGTGCACGAAGAGCGCGTGCTCGTCTTCGTACCAGAGCGGCAGCGACTCGAACCAGTCGACGACGTCCTTGGGAAACCACGACGCCACCTGGAGGTAATGCACGAACTCCTCGGCCCGCAGCGGCTGGCCCTCCTCCAGCGGAGGCGCTCCGGTGAACGACCGGAACGAGTCCATGCACCCGTTGCCCCGCGGCAGCAGGAAGCCCGCGTTGGGCTCCTTGAAGCACTCGATCCAGATGTCTTCGTGGTTGCCCCGCAGCGCGACGGCCTTGCACGGCGGGTCGTCGACGAAGCCGCGCACCCGCTCGACGGTCTCCTTCGACTGCGTGCCCCGGTCGAGGTAGTCGCCGAGGAAGACCAGCGTGTCGTCCTTCTCGGGCGCGATGCGTTCGAGCAGGAGGTTGAGCGCCTCCAGGTTGCCGTGAATATCGCCGATCGCGAAGGTGCGCGCGCCCATGGAAGATCCCTAACCTAGCGCACGGACCCACGCACGGGAAGCCACCACGCTCACATCCGCCGCCCCGGGGCTTCGGGCGCCAGGCCGACGATGCACTCGCCGTTGACCACCGTCGCCGCCTCGTACTTGCTCGGGCACTTGGCCACGATCTCGTCGCTGCGAAACACCCCGTCGGCGCCGAGCACCCCGCGCACCGTCACCCCGGCGCAGTCGCGGAAGGTGTCGGGCACGATGCCGCTGTACGTCACCGGCAGCTCGGCGCGGTTGCGGGTCACCCGGAAGCGGAAGTCCCGCGTGCCCGGCCGGTGCTCGATGGACGCCGGCACCACCAGCCCTTCGACCCGCAGCGTGCGGCCGACCCACCGCGCCCGCTCGGCCGGGCGGGTGACCTCGTCGACGTACTTCGAGTACACCATGGCCGAACCCCGGAAGGTCGACGCGATGCCCGCGATGAGCAGCGCGAGGCCGCCGAGCACGAGGTACTTCGCGTAGCCCCCGCGGCGGCGCGCGCGGGGCGCCGCGACGGGCGCGGCGGTCTCGGTCGGGGCGGGGGTCTTCGGGTCATCGGGGGTCATAGGGGTCCACGGCTGCGCGGACCGTAGTGCCTCTGACGGTGAGAGTCCACGCGCAGGACTGGGCTGCCGCTCGCGCCCCCTGCCGTGACACCATGCGGGCCGCCATGCGCCGACTGTTCACCCTCGCCCCGCTGCTGCTCGCCTGCAACTCGACCTCGACCGCCGCCGACGCGGGCGCCGCGCGGGACGCGCCCGACGCGGGCCTCGACGCGCCCGAGGTGAACGACCTCGGCGACGACCTCCCCGGCAAGCCCGACGTGGGCGCGCTGCCCGCGTACGTCGACCCCTACGCGTGCCCGATGGCGACGGGCCCGCGGCCCCTCGACGAGCCCCTCGACGCCGCCGAGGCGCGCGCCGGGGTGATCACCACCACCGGGGAGCTCATCGGGGGCGAAGGGGCGTCGGGGCGCGTCGGGCACCTGCGGATCTACAACAACCGGGTGCGGGTGATCGTGCAGGGCAGGGTGGACCCCGCCCGCCAGCTGCGGGCCATCGGCTACGACCTCTACGGCGGCAACATCATCGACATGGACGTCGCGCGCCCCCGCGGCGCGCCCGGCGGGGACATCTTCCGCGAGATGTTTCCGACCTTCGGGTACCGCATCAGCGACGCCGCGGAGGTGACCGTGGCCTGCGACGGCTCCGGCGGCCGGCCCGCGGCCATCCGGGTGGTGGGCCGCGACGTCCCCACGCGGCTCATCAACATCCTCGACGGGCTCGCCCGCGACCGCGACGTGCGCATCGTGACGCACTACATCCTCCGCCCGGACAGCTCGGTGCTCGAGGTGCGCACGGAGGTGCAGTCCAACAGCAACGCCGCCGTGCCCGCCTCGGTGGCCGGGGAGTTCTACGGCGCCGGCTCGGCGCTCACGCTCTTCACCGACGCCACGGGCTTCGGCGACGCCACCCGCGCCTCGTCGCCGCCGCGCTACCTCGTCGCCGTCGGCGACCCGGGCGAGAACAACCGCCGCGTCTCCTACGCCATCTCCCCGTCGACGGGCACCATGAGCGTCCCCGTCGTGGACGCCTCGGGCACCGTCGCGATCTACCCCTCGGTCGCCGCCCGGCGGGGCGAGCCCGCGTCGTTCACCCGCTACATCGCCATCGGCACGGGCGACGTCACCTCCGTCGTCGAGCCCCTGATGAACATCCGCCGCGACCCGCACGGCGTCGTCGCCGGCGTCTCCTCCCCCGGCGCCCTGGTCTACGCATACAGCGACCCGTATGTCATGGGCGCCCCGGTGCGCTCGATGGCGCGCGCGGCCGCCGACGGGCAGTACCGCCTCGCGCTGCCGCCGGGCCGCTACGCGCTGCTCGCGGTCGACCAGGGGCGCAACCGCGGCGCGCCCGTGACGGTCACGGTCACCGACGGGGGTGCCGCCACCGCGGCGCCGACGGTGGGCCAGAGCGCCACGCTGGCGCTCGACCTGAACGCCGTCGAGCGCGACGGGATGACCGTGCGCGCGCCCATGAAGGTGAGCCTCCGGGGCGTGGCCGCCGAGGCGCCCGACCCGGGGATGGGCGACCTCGAGGGCGAGCGCGAGGAGTACGGGCTGCACCGGGCGATCTACTCGCTGGGCGGCACCGAGCGGGTGGCGGTGAAGCCGGGGCGCTACCGGGCGATCGTGTCGCGCGGCGAGGAGTACGACACCGTCGAGAGCGACCTGACCCTGGTGGCGGGCGAGGCGGCGACGCTCACGGCCACGGTGCGCCGGGTGCTCGACACGCCGGGGCAGGTGTCGGGAGACTTCCACCAGCACACGGTGGGCAGCATCGACTCCGGGCGCAGCCTCTGCAACCGGGTGCTGGAGAACGCCGGCGAGGGCCTGGAGTACGCCGCCACCACGGACCACGACAACGTCACGGACTTCGCGCCGTGCACCCGCCAGCTCAACCTGGGGCGGTGGTTCGGCTCGATGATGGGCAACGAGATCTCCGTGGTGGGCACCGGGCACTTCAACGCCTACCCCCTGACCATCAACCCGGCCGACCCGACGGCCCTCATCGGCGCGCAGTACTGGGCCGACCAGACCGCGCAGCAGCTCTTCACCCGCATCCGCGCCGAGGCGGGCAACCCGGTGCTGCACCTCTCGCACCCGCGCTCCAACGGGCTCAAGGGGTACTTCACCACCATCAACCTCAACCCCCTCACCCTCGCCGGCAGCACCACCGCGGGCGCGCCCATCCCCGTGGCGACCGGCTGGGAGGCCCTCGAGGTGAATACCGAGGTGGGTAATCCCCAGGACTACCTCGCCTCCAACGACGCGGCGCTGCGCGCGCAAGCCACCCGCGACGCGGCCTCGGTGCCGACGATGCAGGACTGGTTCGCCTTCCTGCGGCGGGGCGAGCACCCCTGCGCGCTGGGCAACAGCGACACGCACTCGCGCAACGGCGGATCGGGCTGGCCGCACAACCTCCTGCGGGTCAACGAGGACGCGCCCGAGCGGGTGACCCAGGCGACGGTGGCCGACGCCATCCGCGGGCAGCGCGCGGTGGTGGCCGCGGGCCTGGTGCTGGGCGTGCGCGTCAACGGCATGGCCCGCATGGGCTGGCAGGAGGTGGTGCGCCCGGGCAGCGACGGGACGGTTCCGCTGGAGATCACCCTCCAGGCGGCGCCGTGGGTCACCGCGCGCGACCTGGTGGTCTTCGAGAACGGGCGCCCGCTGGCGCTGACCCGCGTGGCCGGGGAAGACGCCTTCACCGCGGCGGTGGCGACCGCCGCGACGGAGCCCTTCGTGCAGACCCTGGGGGACGCCTCGCCGGGTCGCGCGGGCGTCGTGCGGTGGCGGGCGACGGTGCGGGCGCGCCCCGCCCGGGACAGCTTCTACGTGGTGCTGGCGCGCGGCGGCTCGCTCAGCCCCGTCGGCAGCGGCAGCGCCATCGGGTACACCAACCCGGTGTACGTCGACGTCGACGGCAACGGCTGGCAGCCGACGCCCGCGACGCCCTGAGGGGTACAGCTTCGCCTGCGGCTCTCTCGCGGTGTAGGCTCGGCCCCAACGATGAAGCCCCCGCCGCCGCTGCCTCGCCGTCCGACGCCCGCGCGCGCCACCACCACGCTGCCCACGGCGGCCGCGCTGCTGGGCACCGCCCTCGCGCTCCAGGGGTGCCTCGCCGAGGCCTGGGCCGACCCGGTTCCGGCGCCGGACGCCGGCGTCCGACCGCAGCCGCCGCCGCCGCCCCACCCGCAGCCGCCGCCTCCCCCGCAGATGCCCGTCCCCGGTGGCATCGGGCGGGTGCACCCGCAGCTCCCGAAGCGCTGACGCCGCTGCGGAAGTGACCGTCGGGGCTCTCAGCCGCGCGCGGCACGCGGTGGCGCGGGGACGAGCTCGACGTCGGCGTAGACGCGGTCGACCTCGATCGAACCGTCCATGGCCGTCAGCGAGAAGCGCTCCCCGGCGTTTGCGGTGCTGAGCACCCAGCGGCCGCCCTGGTCGCGGGAGTACACCTCGACGCGCGCCTCGTGCTGCGAGACGAACACGACGTCGCGTAGCGAGGGGATCTGTCGGTAGTGCGCGAACTTGTCGCCGCGATCGTAGGCCTCGGTTCCGTCGGAGAGGACCTCCACCAGCAACGCCGGGTTGGCCATCGCGTTGCGGTCGTCGGGGTCGAGCTCGGTCGGACCGCAGGCAACCGAGGCATCGGGGTAGGTCGCCAGCCCGGTGGCGCGGACGCGGATCTTCACGTCGGCGGTGTGGACCCGACACCCGCAAGCGGAAGCGAGGCGCAACAGCTCCCCGATCATCTGGGCCGCGAGCTGGCCGTGCGCGATCGACCCGCCGGCCATGGCGTAGACGCGGCCGTCGAGCCACTCGTGCCTCTGGTCAGCCTCCCGTTCGATGGTCAGGTAGGTCTGGTAGTCGATCCAGGGCTGTGCGGCAGCGTCACCCATGTGCCCGAAGGTGACATCGTGTGCGGCGCGACACCAGCGGACACGACGGGCGGCGGCTCTTCGTGCTTGACACCGTCGACCCATGGACGCGCTGCCCCGACGTCGCTTCTGCCGCCGGGGCTCAACCGGGTGCGGTGACGCTTGTCGTTGCTCACGCGCCCCAGCGAGACGCCCTCCACCACGTCGTAGGGGGGGGCGGCGCTCATGGTGATCTCGAAGGTCCCGTTGGCGTTCATGGTGGGGAGACCTATCGCCACGGCGCGTCGGTGTCCCGGAAGAACCTGACAGCCCCCTCTCGCCTGTCCTGCGCGGCGCCTGGCCGCGGGGCGGTGAAGTCCGGCGGCCCTTGTTGACGGCGGCTGTCGGTGTGTTCCTGTCCGCCGCATGAGCGCTCGCGAGCCGTCGGTGTGTGTCGTCGCCCTGGCCGCCCTCGCGCTGGGCTGCGCGCCCGAGGAGGGCGTGCTCGCGCCCGACGCGTCGCGCCTCGACGCGCGCCCCACCAACGACCTCGCGGGCGACCGCCCCGTCGCCGCGGACCTCCCCCGCCGCGATGCCGCGTCGGACATCACCCCGGGCGACGCGGCGCTCACCGACGCCGCGGTCTCCGCCGACGCGGTCTCCGCCGACGCGGTCTCCGCCGACGCGAGCTCCGCCGACGCGGGCGCGGGCGACGCCGGTCCGCAGCGCTGCACCGTGACGCCCTCGGCGGAGCCCTTCCGCAGCCCCGCGCTTCGGCTGCACTGGCGCGCCACCGCGGGGATGGCCTTCGCGGGCGCCGACCAGGTGTGCTCGACCCCGGTGGTCGCGGACATCGTGCGCGCCCGGGCGGGCGAGGAGGAGATCCCCGAGGTCGCGTTCATGACCTTCTCGTGCGAGTCGGGCTATCCCCGCTCGGCGCTGCGGGTGATCTCCGGGCGCGCGCCCCACCGCCTCCTGTGGTCGCAGAACGGCTTCGGCGCGCCCAACGACGAGGCCGCGGCCTTCGGGCTGCGCTGGGACGGCCACCCCGCCGTCGGCGACCTCGACGGCGACCCCGCCAACGGGCTGGAGGTCGTCGCGGTGACGGCGGGCTTCGGGCTCGCGGCCTACCGCAGCAACGGGCGGCTGTACTGGCGCTCGGTCGAGCCGCTCACCGCGGCCAACGGCGCCAACCCCTCGGTGAGCATCGCCGACCTCGACGGCGACGGCGTGCCCGAGGTGATCGCGGGCGGCGCCGTGCTCCACGGCCGCACCGGCGTGGTGCGCTGGCAGGCGGCGACGCGCGGCACCAACGGGCAGGGGCCCCTGAGCGTGGTGATCGACCTCGACGGCGACGGGCGCCTGGAGGTGATCACCGGGTCGGCGGTGTACGACGCCGCGGGGGCGCAGCGCTTCCGCATGGGGTCCGGCGAGGGCTTCGCGGCGGTGGGCGACCTGCTCGACGCGCGCGGCAACGCGGGCGCCGACGGGGCCCCCGAGGTGGCGGTGATGTCCGCCGGCACGCTCACCCTCTACAACGGGATGACCGGCGCCTCGCGGTGGAGCGCGGCGCTGCAGGGCGCGATGGCGCTGGGCGGCGCGCCGACGGTGGCGGACTTCGACGGCGACGGGCACGCGGAGGTCGGCGTGGCGGGCGGCGATCGGTACACCCTCTTCGACCCCGACTGCCGCGCGGTGGGGCCCGACTGCGTCGCGGTGGGCGTGCGCTGGGCGACGGTGACCGAGGACACGTCGAGCAACGTCACGTCGAGCACGGTGTTCGACTTCAACGGCGATGGCGCGAGCGAGGTGGTCTACAACGACGAGGAGCGCTTCATGGTGCTCGATGGGCGCACCGGGCGCATTCTCTTCCAGGACTTCAACCCGAGCCAGACGCGCACCGAGCAGGCCATCGTGGCGGACGCCGACGGCGACGGGCAGGCGGACATCGTGTTCGGGGCCAACCAGTGCGCGGCCTTCGCGGGCAACACCATCCCCGCGGGGGAGGCGGCCGCGCAGCGGGTGCCGGGGCTGGAGATCTGGTCGTCGGGCGACGGCTCGTGGGTGGCCGCGCGCCCGCTCTGGAACGAGCACGGCTACCACATCGACAACATCAACGACGACGGGACCATCCCCCGGCGCGAGGCGCCCGCGTGGCGGACGCACAACACCTTCCGGCTCAACCGGGCGCGCGACCGGGCCCTGCGGGCGCCCGACCTCGCGGGCGCCCCGGAGGCGCCGACGTGCCGGCTCTCCGTGGCGAGCGTGTGCACGGTGGTGCGCAACGAGGGCGACGCCCCGGTGGGGGCCGTGACCGTCGGGGCCTACGACCGGGCGCCGTCGGCGATGGGCGCGCGGCGGCTCGGGATGGCCGCGACGACGCGGGTGCTCGCGCCGGGGCAGAGCGAGCGGGTGTGCGTGGAGATCCCGGCGCCGTCGGCGGAGACGCGGGTCTGGCTGCGGGTGGACGACGGCGGCGCCGCGCGAGAGTGCGACGAGGGGGACAACGTCGCGGAGGTGACCGTGGCGTGCGGTCCGGCCTGAAGAGGTGTTGAGGCGACGGAAGCGCGCCGCCGCTACAGGAAGCGGTACCCCAGCGAGAGCGAGAAGGTCGGCAGGAACACGTACGACTGGAGCACCTGGTCGATGTAGCCCTGGGCCGTGACGCGGGCCTCCGCGGCGCCCGGGGTGGTGGAGACGAACTGCGGCGTGATGGCCGTGCCGGAGGAGGTGGGCGTCGCAGTGCGAAGCACCGGGCCTCGGCCCGCGCGTGGCGGAAGAGTCCGACGAGCGCGAACTGCACCAGCAGCGACACGTACACGGTCAGCCACGCGAAGGTGACGCTCGCCAAGGGGTTCACGCCATCGCCCCTGTGGGAGTGCTGGCGATGCGCCCTCGCCGGGCGAGGGCGGCGGTGCTGCGAAGTTGGCACCGCGGGGGGCGCCGTGATGGAATCCCGACCGATGACGTACTCCATGCGGCACTGGTTGCTCGGGCTCGCGGCGGCGGGCGTGGTCGCGCTCGGGGCGCCGGCCGTGCAGGCCCAGCAGGGCGGTTACACCGTGGTGGGGGGCACGCCCAACAACACGTCGACCATCGGGGTGGTGCCCTCGGCCACCAACGAGCCGATGGACCGCACGCTCGGCACGCGGCGCATCGACAGCGGGCGCTCGCACCGGCCCGAGGAGTACGGCGGGGTCACCCCGGGGGTGCGCTCGCTCCCGCCGGGCTTCCGGCGCATGGCGCGGCTGGGCACCACCCGCGTCCCCGTGGTGGCGTGGCCGGGCTTCCAGATGGTGCCGGGCGGCAGCCGGCTGTTCGTGGCCATGACGCGCCCCGCGGTGGTCACCGAGACGCGCGCGCCGCTCCAGCGCATCTTCCACATCGCGGGCGGGCGCATCGCGCTCTCCAACAACCGCCGCCCCCTCATCACCGAGGCCTTTGACACCCCCATGGGCCGCGCCTCCCTGCGCCCCGTGCGCGGCGGCGTCGACCTCGTGGTGGCGATGCGCGCCGAGGTCGAGCACCGGATGTCCCAGGAGGTCGGCCCCCAGGGGCTCAACTTCGTCTACGTCGACTTCCCACCCTTCCAGGCCCCGGAGACCCTGCGTCTCCGCCTGCCCAACGGGGCCATCCAGCAGATCGAGGTCGGCGCGCCGGTCACCACCAACGCGGTGGTCCCGCGCGAGCCATCGCCCCGGCTGACGGGCCCCGGCGTGGTCATCCAGCCCGACGTCGAAAACGAGCGCCCGCCGGGCATGCGCTGATCGCCCGCCGACCCCCACCGATCACCCCGTCATCCCCTTTCATGGAGCCGCTGCTCCGCCAGGCGCCGATCGCCTCCCGTTCCCTCCACGCTGCCGCGGCGCTGGGCCACGCGCTCCTCGCCCGGGCCGACCGCGGCGAGGCGTGGCACGCCTGCTCGCTGGTCGAGGGCCCGGCGGTGGTCCTCGGCGCCCGGCAGCGGCGCGCGGCGGTGACCCCCTCCGCCGAGGTCGTGCGGCGGCGCAGCACCGGCACCGCGGCCTGGGTGGGCGGCCGGGCGCTGTGGTGCTCCCTCGCGCTGCCCTCCGTCGCCGCGCTCTACGAAGACGCCACGCTCGCCACGCTGCTCAACCGCAACGTGCGCCCGTGGCTGCGGGGCTTTACCCGATCGGGTATCCCCGCGGCGTACTTCGGGCGCGAGTGGGTCGCCGTGGCGCACCGCCCCGCCGCGGTGCTCGGCTACGACCTGTCGCCCGCCGGGGCGGTGCTGCTGGAGATGATCGCCGGGTGGGACGAGCCCGTGGCGCTGCCCGCCGAGCACGCCGCGCCGGACGAGCGGGCGCTCGACCGATGGCGCGGGCGCTCGCCGGTGGCGCTGGGCGAGGGGCGCGACCCGTGGTCCGTGCTGGCGGCGCTGGCGGCCTCGGTGGCCGAGCGCGCGGGGGCGGTGGAGACGGCCCCGGAGCCTGCGGTGGAGCCATGGGCGCCCGCCGAGCCGCCGGACGAGGCCGCGGGGGTGGGGGTGCCCATCGGGCGGGTGGAGGCGGCGCGGTTGGGGGGGGGCGTGCTTTGGCTCGGCGGCGACGCGCTGGCGGCGACGCCGTGGCTCGACGCGCTGGGCGAGGCGATCGCGCGGGGCGGGGAGTGGCCGACGGAGGGCGCGGCGGTGGACGGCGCGCGGCCGGGGGACTGGGCGCGGGCGGCCGGGGCGCTGCGACCCCGAGGGGCCTGAGCGTCCGGGCATCGGCCCGTCGGGGGCCCTGCGGAGGAATCTTCACCGCGGGCCCAACACTTTCCCCGGGGTCGGACGTTCAACCCCGCATGAGCTACCGCAACGACGTCGAGGCCCTTCAGATCAAGCTCGCCCAGCTGGAGGAGGAGCGCGCGGAGATCGTCCGCGATCGAGCCCGGCTCGTGGACTCGGTGCAGCGCATGCCCCGGGTGGGCGACGAGATCGAGCGCCTGCGCCGCGAGCTGCACGCCCGCGCGCCCCGCAGCCTGCCGGTGCTCGAAGACATCCGCGTGGCCTCGCCCTGCCACGCCCGCTGGGACGAGATGACCGGCGACGAGCAGTCGCGCTTCTGCGGCAGCTGCAAGAAGAACGTCTACAACCTCTCGGCGATGACCCGCGAGGCCGCCGAGGCGCTGGTGCGCTCGCGCGAGGGCGAGCTCTGCGTGCGCTACTACCGGCGCGCCGACGGCACGGTGCTCACCGCCGACTGCTCCGTCGGCGTGCGCCGCAAGCGGGTGCAGCTTGTGGCCGCCGCGGGCGCCGTGACCGCGCTGGCCGCAGGCGCTGCGGCCATGGCCTTCGCGCGGATGGGCGGCGTCGGGGCGCCGCCGCCGCCGATCACGATGGTGCAGGGCGGGGCGGTCGCGCTGCCCGAGGCGCCGCCGCTGACCACGGCGCCCAACCCCCCGCCGCCGGTCGAGGCCCTGGGGCAGATGGAGGTGCAGGGAGGCATCGGCGCGCCGCGGATAGGCTCGATGCCCGCGCCCACGCACCGTCCGCGCATGGGTCGGCCGATCATGAGCCACCAGCGCTGAGGGGGCGGGGCGGGGCGGTGCGGGGCGGTGCGGTGCGGGGCGGTGCGGTGCGCGCTCAGCGAGAGACGTCGAAGGAGCCCGGAAACACCGCGTAGTCGCGGGTGGTCACGCCGTTGCGGGTGGCGCCGCGGTACGCGCTGCGCCCGGGGCCCGGGCGGAGGCGCACGACGCCGCCCTCCTCGAGGGTGATGCGCCCGGCGAAGACCGCCGCGGTGCAGATGCTGGAGTCGTCGGTGAAGGGCCCGCGTCCCCAGACCGTTCCGGGCGATCCGCCCGGCGGGCACCACACCTGCTGGCGGCTGCCAGGCATCGCGCGAAACTGCGTGGCGCTGGTGGTCCAGGTGGCGGCCGTGACGCCCGGCGGCCCGGCGACCTCGGGGGCGACCGCGGGGGTGAACGCGAAGCTGCCCGGGAAGGTGGCGAACTGCCTCGTGGTGACGCCGTTGCGCTCGCTGCCCGCGTAGCGCGCGCGGCCGGGGTGCACGAAGACCGTCACGCTGCCGCCCTGGGCGAGGGTGACGCGCCCGGCGTGCACCGCGGCCGAGCAGATCGACGAGTCATCGGAGTAGACGTCCGTGCCCCAGACGGTGCCGAGGGTGCCGCCGGGCGGGCACTCGTGGGTGAAGCTCTGGCCGTTCTGGCCGCGGTGGCTGGTGGCGCTCGTGCTCCACGGGCTCGCGGCCGCGGCGGCGCCGCCGCCGACGTTGATCTGCACGCCGCCGATGTTCACCCCTGCGGCATTGATGCGCGGCACGGGCACCGCGACCAGGCCCGGCTGCGGGCCGCCGACGATGACGAAGCTGCCCGGGAAGGTGGCGAAGTGCCGCGTGGTCTCGCCCGCGCGCACGGTGCCCTGATACGACGGTTGCCCGGGTGTGATCTGGATCTGCACGACGCCGCCCCCCGCGCGGGTGATGCGCCCGGAGTGGGCCGCGGCGGTGCAGATGCTGGAGTCGTCGGAGTAGGTGTCCGAGCCCCACACCGTGCCCGGCGCGCCGTTGGGCGGGCAAAGCAGCGTCAGCATCGCCCCGGGCTGCGCCCGGAAGCGCGTGGCGGTGTCGCTCCAGGTGATGGGGGTAGCGGCCGGCTGGAGCACCGGCTGCGGCGCAGCCTGCGGCGCCGGCGCGGGGGCCGGGTCCGCCTCGCGCTTGCACGCTCCGACCGACGACACGAAGCCCAAGAAGACCACGACACAAGTTCCGCGCATGCGTTCTCTCCCACCCACGCGCAGCATCTATTGCCGCGTCGAATGGCGCATTGGGCTCCCCGCGGGGCGCGCGAGTCAAGCGTGTCTGACGTTCAGCCCTTGAACACGGAATGACGGGCCCGCAGCAGCTGGTCGAGCGTCGACTGGATGGTCTCCCGGAGCTTCTCGTTGAGGCGGTTGACCAGCACGTGGTCTTCGCTCTGCTCGGGGCGGTAGGCGTCCATGGCGATGGGCGCGCCGAAGACGATCTTCCAGCGCGCCGGAAGGCCCGCGAGCCCGAGCGGGCCGAGCAGGGGAAAGGTCGGCGTGATGGGCACGAAGGGCAGCCCCAGCATCTTCGACAGCCGCCCCGACTGGAACAACATCGGGTGCGTCTCCTCGGCCCCGACGATGGTCACCGGCACGATGGGCGTCTTGGTGCGGATCGCCAGCTTGATGTGCCCGCCCCGCCCGAAGCGCTGGAGCTGATACCGCTCCCGGTACGGCTTGGCGATGCCCTTCATCCCTTCGGGGAAGAGCGCGAGGCAGGCGTCCTTGCGCAGCAGCCGCTCGGCGTTCTCCTGGCACGCCCGCACGGCGCCGAGGCGGTTGAGGTACGCGCCCGCGAAGGGGAAGTGGAAGACGAAGTCCTCCGCCAGCCAGCGCAGGGTGCGCGCGTTGGGGTGCTCCTTGCGCAGGGCCGTCGCCAGCATGATCCCGTCGAAGGGGATGGCGCCCGAGTGGTTGGCCACCAGCGCCACGCGCCCGGTCGCGGGGATGTTCTCGATCCCTTCGACCTCGACGCGCCACCAGCGGTCGTAGAGCAGGTCCCACACGGGCTGCCAGCGGCGGGCGTAGTCCGGGTCGAGCCCGAAGTCGTCGACCTCCTCGGAGCGGTCGCGGATGGCCGTCTGCCCCCAGCGCCGGAGGTAGTAGTCGCTCCCGAGCAGCTCGCGCGCGGCGTCGAAGGGCTCGTCGTTCATCGCGGGCACGCTTGAGGCATCCACCGCGAGCGCCCGCTCGGGCTCGGGCTCGGGCTGCACCAGCGACCTCAGCCGCGACGCGAGGCGGTCGAGCAGGGGGCGGTTCTCCGCCGGGTCCTTCGCCTGGTCGAGCAGCGCGTCGAGCTGCGCGATGACCGACTCCATGGACGGCGGCGCGACCTCACCCCCCAACCCCCTCTCCATGAATGGAGAGGGGGGGGCGGAGGTGACCGTCTCCACGACGGGAGGAGGCTCCACCGGCGCCGACTCCGGCTTCACCTCTGCCTCTTCCAGCGCCCTGACCTTCGCCTCTTTCTTCTTCTCCCCCTTCTCCTCCCCCTCTCCATTCATGGAGAGGGGGTTGGGGGGTGAGGTCTTCTTCGCAGGGGCCGGCGCGGCCTTCTTCGCGGGGGCGGGGGCTGCCTTCTTCGCGGCGGCCGCCGCGGGCTTCGGGGTGTCGCCGCCGAAGGGGTCGTTGCCGAGGACTTTGCGCGCCATGGGTTGAACCGCTCGTTCGGGGGGGGGTGTGTCTTAAGGAGTCGTGCGCAGCAGCCGCGCGTCGCGCATCCGCTGGGAGTGGGTGTAGTCGAGCACCGCCTCGCGCGTCGTGAACGCCGGGTGGAACTTCAGCTCGTTGAGGGCCTTGTCGCCGTCGGCGACGCAGAGCCAGCGGGCGTAGTCGACGAAGGTCGGCGGCGCCTCGCTGAGCTGCGCCGTCCAGAGCGCGCGGGCGATGGGGTACATCACCGGGTGGGGGATGGGCAGGCCGATGCGCCCGGTGAGCTGGATGACCGTGGAGAGCGGGAGCACCCCGTCGCCGACGATGTTGAACACCCCCGGCACGTCGCGCATCACCGCGAGCTTGAAGGCCGCGAGCGCGTCGACCTCGTGGAGGAATTGCATCAACGGGTCGAAGCCCATCACCGTCGGCACCATCGTGCGACCGAGGTAGCGGGTGAGGTAGTTCTTCACCGTGGGGCCGAGGATGGGGGCGAGGCGCAGCACCGTCACCAGCGTGCCCGGCGAGGTGCGCGCGAAGCTCGCGACCACCTGCTCGGCCTCGATCTTGTCGCGCAGGAAGCGGCTCTCCGAGTGCCCCCGCAGCGGGTGCGTCTCCGGGAGGAAGTTGGGATTCCGCGGCGAGGCCCCGTACAAAATCGTGTGCGACCAGAGCACGAACTTGCGCACCGGGCGCTCGCGGCAGGCGTTGAGCACGTGCAGCGTGCCCACGCTCTCCAGCTCGTGGGCCCAGGCGCTGGCGTGCGTCGGCGACGACAGGAAGGCCATGTGCAGCAGGGTGTCGACCTGCTCGCTCGCGAAGATCTCCGCGAGGCGCGCGTCGACCCGTGGCTGCGTCAGGTCGACCTTGTAGAACCGGGTCTTGCGCCCCGCCGTGGCCGGCCGCTCGACGTCGAGCGCCACGATGCGCGACACCCGGTCGTCGTCTTCGAGCAACCCGATGAGGTTGCGCCCGAGGAAGCCGTCCGCCCCGGTGAGCGCCACCACGCGCCCCGGCGGGGTCACCCGGGTGACAGCGTGCGGGTCGTGGTCCTTTGCGTCCGTCATCGTCGGCCCTTCCAGTGCGTTTCCTGCGCCGGGCGCGGAAGCTATCACAGCCCCACGCGCAGCCCGAAGCGCCGCGCGGCCGTCTCCGTCGTGCGCGCCCGCACCGTGTCCTCGTCGTCGCCCCGCAGCTCGGCCAGCTGCCGCACCGTGTGCGCGAGGTACGAGGGCTCGTTGGGCTTTCCCCGCATCGGCGTGGGCGCGAGGTAGGGGCTATCGGTCTCGATCATCAGCCGGTCGAGGGGGATCACCTTCGCCGCCGCCCGCACCGCCTCGGCCTTCTTGAAGGTCACGATGCCCGACAGGCTGATGTCGAAGTCGAGGTCCATCGCGGCGCGCGCGAAGGCCTCGTCCTCGGAGAAACAATGGATCACCCCGCCCACCTCCCGCGCGCCCTCCTCGCGCAGGATCGCGAGCGTGTCCTCCGGCGCCGAGCGCGTGTGGATCACCAACGGCTTCTTCGCCGCCTTCGCCAGCGCGATGAAGCGCCGGAACACCTCCCGCTGCACCTCGCGCGGCGAGCTGTCGTAGTGGTAGTCGAGCCCCACCTCGCCGACGGCCACCACCCCCTCGTGGGCGATCATCCGGGCCATCACTCCGAGCATCTCCTCGGTGCAACCCGCCGCGTCGTGGGGGTGCACGCCCGCCGTCGCGCGCACGTCACGCTCCCTCTCGGCGAGGGCGATGGCGTCCCGGGCGCCGTCGGTGCCGCGCCCTACGCCCACGGTCACGAAGCACGCGATGCCCGCCGCCCGGCCGCGCGCGAGCACCGCCTGCTGCGCCTCGGGCGAGTCGGCGTAGTCGAGGTGGCAGTGCGAGTCGACGATGGGGATGTCGCTCACGGCGCGCCCTCCCCGAGGGCGAGGCGGGCGTGGGCGCGGGCGGGCGTCGGCAGCACGCTGCGGGCGAGGCGCTCGAGCGCGGCGCGGGCGTCGGCGTGGTGGCGCACCGAGCCCAGCGCGTCGATGGCGTCGAGGCGCAGCTCGGAGGAGTCTTTCCCCGGGATGGTGAGCGTCCCCCGCGCGAAGGAGGTGACCGTGGCGATGGCGCCGTCGTCGCCGGCGCGCACCCGGGCGATGTCCGCGAGCACGGCCACCCGGAGGCGCGCCGGGTCGCGGTCGTCGGAGGCGCGGCGCAGGGCGTCGAGGGCGCGCTCGCGCTCGGCGGGGGAGAGGTCGAGGGGCGGGTCGCGCTGCGGGTCGAGCAGGTAGCCGAGCTGCTCGGCGCCCTCGGAGGCGATCCACGGGTCGGCGTCGTCGAGCACGGTGAGGGCCTCGGCGAAGCCCTCCATCGGGGCGGCGCGCACGACGCCGAGGAGGGCCTGGTAGCGCACGTCGTCGTGGCGGTGACGGAGGGCGCCGCGCAGGGCGTCGAGGGCGCGGTCGCCGCCGAGGTCGGAGAGGGCGACGGCGGCCATCTGGCGCACGGTGCTCTCGGCGTCGTCGAGGCGCGCGGCGATGGCGTCGAGGAGGTGCCGGGCGTCGAGGGCCCCGAGGGTGGTGAGCGCGGCGGTGCGCACGCTGGCGTCGCGGTCGTCGAGGAGCGGTGCGAGGGCGTCGGCGGAGGCGCGCGGGGTGTCGGTGCCGACGGAGAGCAGGTCGGCCGCGGCGGAGGCGCGCACGGCGGCCTTCGCGGAGCCGAGGTCGCGCAACGCAGCCGCGTAGGTGCGCCGCAGCGGCGAAGGCAGGAACATCACTTCACCCGGGTTCCGGCGGCGTAGGCCTTGGGGAAGGTGGCGAGCGAGAGGGACTCCGGCGAGCTCGCCGCGAGCAGCATCCCGTGCGACACGAGGCCCTTGCCGAAGTCGCGCGGCGCGAGGTTGGCGACGACCACCACCTGCTGGCCGACGAGCTCCTCCACCACGGGAAAGGCCAGCGCGATGCCGGCGATGATGGTGCGCGGCCCGCTCGCCTCGCCGAGGTCGACGGAGAGCTTGAGCAGCTTGTCCTTGCGCGGGATGCGCTCGGCGCTGAGCACCTTGCCGACGCGCAGGTCGACCTTCGCGAAGTCGTCGTAGGCGATGGTCGCGGAGGCCTCCTCCGCCGCGGGGGCCGCGGGGGCGGCGGGGGCCGCGGGGGCGGCGGGTGCGACGGCGGCGGTCTCGGCGGTCTTCTCTTCGGTGCTCATGGTCTTTGGGGTGCTCTTCGGGGTCGCTTCGGCGTCGCGGACATCCAGGCTGAGCAGCATCGCCGCCTCGGTGGCCGGGTCGTACTTGGGAAACACGGGCTGTCCGGGGCGCACGACGGTGTGCGTCGCGAGGCCGCCCCAGCCGGCGGGCCAGAGGTCGGCGCCTTCGAGGGGCGCGACGGGGTCGAGGCCCAGCTGGTGGCGCAGCTCGTCGCTCTTCGTCGGGGTGACGGGCCAGAGCATCACGGCCACGACGCGCACGATCTCCAGCACGTGGGCGATGACCACCCCGAGGCGGGTGCGGTCTTCGGACTTCGCGAGCTTCCACGGCGCGGTCTCGTCGAAGTAGCGGTTGGCGGTGCGCGCGGCCTCGATGGTGAGCTCGAGCGCGCGGTGCATCGCCAGGGTGTCCCACGCCGCGCCGACCTCGGCGACCAGCGCCGCGATGCGCGCGCGGAGGTTGCGCTCGGCGTCGGTGAGGTCTTCGTCCCTCGCCGCGGGGACCTTCCCCTCGAAGTACTTCCCGACGAAGGGCAGCGCGCGGTGCAGGAGGTTTCCGACGGTCTCGCCGAGCTCGGCGCGCGCCCGCCCGATGATGCCCGGGATGGAGAACTCGCCGTCCTGGCCGAAGCCCACCTCGCGCAGGAGGTAGAAGCGCAGCACGTCGGCGCCGAGCACGTCGGCGATGCGCACCGGGTCGGTGGTGCCCGGGGTCTTCACGGCGGTGAGCCCCGGGGTCTTGGAGGTCTTGCGGCCGCCCGAGAGCAGGTACCCGTGGGTCCAGACGGTGGTGGGGAGCTTCTCCCGGGGGAAGCCCGCGCTCATCAGGAAGGCCGGCCAGTACACCGCGTGGAAGCGCACGATGTCCTTGGCCACCAGCTGGATCTGCGGCGGCCAGAACTCCGCCTCCGCCGTGCCATCGACCGCCGTGAGGTAGTTGAAGAGCGCGTCGAACCACACGTAGATCACGTGCCCGGGGTCGTCGGGCACGGGGATGCCCCAGGTGAAGTTGGAGCGCGACACCGAGAGGTCGTCGAGGCCGCCCTGCACGAAGGAGACGATCTCGTTGCGCCGCGTCTCGGGGAGCACGAACTCCGGGTGCTCGGCGTAGAGCTTGAGCAGCGGCTCCTGGTACTTCGACAGCCGGAAGAACCAGGTCTCTTCTTCCAGGGTCTCCACCGGGCGCTCGTGGATGGGGCAGAGCGCGCCGGGGAGCAGCTCCTTCTCGGTCTTGTAGCCCTCGCACGCGACGCAGTAGAGACCCTTGTAGGTGCCCTTGTAGAGGTCGCCCGCGTCGCGCACCTTGCGCCACCACTTCTGCACCCCCTCGACGTGGCGGGCTTCGGTGGTGCGGATGAAGTCGTCGGGCTGCACGCCCAGCTTCGGCCACAGGTCGCGGAAGCGCCGGCTCACGTCGTCGACGAAGGCCTGCGGGGTGACGCCCGCCTTCACGGCCTCGCGCTCGATCTTCTGCCCGTGCTCGTCGGTGCCCGTGAGGAAGCGCGCCCGCTCGCCCCGCATCCGGTGGTAGCGCGTGAGCGCGTCGGCCACGACGGAGGTGTACGCGTGCCCGATGTGCGGCGAGCCGTTGACGTAATAGATCGGGGTCGTGACGTAGAAGCGCTGGGTCATTGGCGGTCTTCGTGGGGTCTCCACCCGCGGTGAAGGGTCAGCGCGCGGCGGCGGGAGACGGTGGGTGGGGGGATGAACCTACGGGGCGCTGTTGGGTGCCCCGGCCGACGGGGGCGCGGCTGGTAATAGCGCATCCACCGGGAAGGTCTCCACCCCGCCCTCGTTGAGGCTCACCCGCACGGTGCGGGCGAGCACGTCGACGTCGCGCACGCGCCCTTCGCCCTTCGGGGTGAGCACCCGCTTGCCGGGCTTCGGGAAGAGCGAGCGCTGCGAGCGGTAGAACGCGTCTTCGTAGACGAGGCAGCACATCAGCCGGCCGCACACGCCGCTCACGCGCTCGGGCTTGAGCGCGAGGCCCTGCTCCTTGGCGTGGCGGATGGACACCGGCGCAAACTCCGCCAGGAAGGTGTTGCAGCACAGCTGGAGCCCGCAGGGCCCGACGCCCCCGATGGCCTTGGCGGCGTCGCGCGAGCCCACGTGGCGGATCTCCACCCGGCTGCGCAGGGCCTGGTTGAGCTGCCGCCCGAGCTCGCGCAGCTCGATGCGGTCTTCGCTGGAGAGGTGCACCACCACGCGCTGGCCGGTGCGGGAGATCTCCACCCGCAGCACCTTCGCGGGGAGGTCGAGCGCGCGCAGGATGCCGGCCGTGACGCGCACCGCCTCGGCCTCCTTGAGTCGGGCGCGGGTCTCGGCCTTGAGGTCGCCCTCGTCCGAGCGGCGCAGCACCCGCGGGATCATCCGCGCCTCGACCAGCTGCCGCCGCGAGGGGAAGGCCACGACGGCGAGGACGCTCCCGCGGTCGGCCTCGACGAGCACCGTCTCGCCCTTGCGCAGGAGCAGCGTGCCGGCGTCGGCGAGGGTGGCGCGGGCGGCGTCGGGGGCGCGCACCAGCACGACGTTCATCAGCACCGCGTGGGCGGAGGAGGTGTCGTCGGGAAACTCGGGCTCGCCGTACGGATCGACCCCGGCCGCGTGGCTCTCCAGCGGCAGGTGGACGCGCCGCGCCTCGACGGGCGGCGGTGCTGGCGCGGCGGGCGGCGGCGGGGGCTTCGACGGGCGCGCAACGACCTGCTGCTGCGGCGGCGGGGCCTTCGACGGGCGCTGCGGTTGCTGTTGCTGCTGCTGTGGCGGCGGGGCCTTCGACGGGCGCTGCGGCGGGGGCCTCGACGGGCGGGCGGCGACCTGCGGCGGCGGCGGGCGCGACGGCCTCGGCGGCGGGCGCGACGGGCGGGCGGGCACGACGGCGTCTGCCGGGGGCGGTGGGCGGCGGGACGGGCGGCGCTCGCTCACGGGCGCACCTCCCGGAGGCGCACGAGCATGTTCTGCAGCTGCATTCCGACGTTGAAGCTGGTGGCGCCGTCGAGCAGCTCCATGGTCTCGCGCACGATCTCGGCGCGGGCGGCGTTGACCAGCGACTGCCGCGGGGCCTTGCCGGCGGAGCCCAGCGCCTCGTTGCGCAGGTGGCGGTAGAGCAGCGCGAGGGTCTCGTCGAGCTCACCGCGGCCGAACTGGTCGTTCTTCTCCGGCGGGTCTTTGTAGCGGGTGGCGAGCTCGACGAAGCCGCCCACGGCGACGCCGTTGACCCGCAGCGTGGCGAGGATCTCCTCCAGCAGCTTCTTGCGGGCCGCGAGGTGCTTCGGGTCTTGATAGATGAGCGCGCGGCCGACGCTCCCCTCGGCCAGCGGGAGCAGCTCGGCGACGTGCTCGGGGGTGAGCTCGAGGCCGCCGAGCACGGCCCGCACGTCGGGCTCGTCGAGCAGGCCGAAGTTCACCGTCTGGCAGCGCGAGCGGATGGTGGGCAGCAGCGCCGAGGGCCGGTGCGAGAGCAGCACGAAGTGGGTCTCCGGCGGAGGCTCCTCGAGGGTCTTCAGCAGCTTGTTGGCGGCGTTCTTGTGGAGCCGGTCGGCCTCGCGGATGACGATCCAGCGGGTGCCGCCCTCGTGGGGGCGGAAGGCCACGCGCTGCATGATGACGTCGATCTGCTCGACGACGATCTCCTGGCGGAGCTTCTTCTCGTCGGCGTCGGGGCCCTCGCGGTCGCGCGCGGACACCGAGTCGCGAAACTCGCGCTTCACCACCAGCAGGTCGACGAACTGTCCCGACGCGATGCGCCGGCAGTTGGAGCACTCCCCGCACGCGTCGTCGTCGGCGGTGCGGGCGGTGCAGTTCATGGCCTGCGCGAGGGCGTGGGCCACCCGGTCCTTGCCGACGCCCAGCGGGCCCGCGAAGAGGTACGCGCTCGCGAGCCGCTGGTGGGCGATCGCCCGGCGCAGGAGCCCGATCGCGGCCTCGTGGCCGCGCACCGAACGAAATCCCTGCAACAGCGGCGCGCCCATGTCGACGGCCCACCGGGTAGCACGGCGCGGAGACCCGCGGCAACGCCCCGGTCGCGCGCGCGCCGCCCCCCGCAGGGAGCCCTCACATGCAGCAGGCGAGGCAGCGGGTGTCGTAGCAGCGCCCGTACGACGGGCTGCGCGGGTTGTCGCAGCAGGCCTGGCCCGCCACGCAGTCGATGAGCGCGCAGCGCGAGAGCCCCGCGTCGCGGGTGATGGCGCACGCGCCGGTCGTGGCGACGCGCACGCCCGCGGACTGCGCCTCGCAGCTGTTGGAGTAGGTGACCCCGTCGCAGCCGCACACCGGGCTGAACAGCGTCGGGCAGCGGGTCGGCCGCGCGGCGCAGCGGCCCGCGGTGCCGCAGCCGTCGCCGGCGCAGTACTGGCTGCGCAGCTCGCAGTCGGCGTTGCTGCGGCACGACCCCGCGGGGGCGTCGACCGCGCCCGCGTCGACGGTCGCGCCCGCCATGCAGCATCCGAGGCACGAGGTCGGGTAGCAGCCCCCGTACGAGGGCGCGCCCGGGACGTCGCAGCACGCGTTGCCCGCCGAGCAGCGGATGGTCGCGCACACCGAGAGCCCCGTGTCGACGGGCGGCACGTCGCGGGTCACGCCCGCATCCACGGCGCCGCCGCACACGCCGCGGTCGCGCACCCGCGCCCCGCTCGCGGCGGCCTCGCAGGTGTTGCCGTAGGTGCGCCCGTCGCAGCCGCACACCGGGAGGTACACCGTCGCGCAGCCCGTCGGCCGCGCCTCGCAGCGCCCTGGTCCGTCGCACGCGGTCGCCGAGCAGAACTCCCCGCGGCCGCAGTCGGTGTCGCTGCGGCACCCCGCGGCGACGCCCGCGTCCCGCGGCGGCGCCACGTCGAGCGGCGGGCGCACCACGTCGAACACCGCTGTCACGTCCACGGGGCCGGAGCCCGCGTCGAGGAGGGGAGCGCCGGTATCGAGGAGGGGAGCGCCGGTGTCGAGGAGGGGAGCGCCGGTGTCGGTCGCGATGATCCCGGCGTCGACCGCGGGGGCCTCTTCGACGGGCGCGCTCGCGTCCTCGAACTCCCCGGCGTCCTCGGTGCGGTCCACCACCGGGGTGACGGTGCTGCCGCAGGCGGCGGTGAGGAGCCCGAGCACGACGAGGCCGCGGAGTCGAAGGATGACGGTGTCCATGGTGGGCACGATACCCCGCCGGGCGGTGCGCCCGCGAATCCCCTGCTGCCGCACCGCAGGAGTTCTGACGGGTTGAGCAGAGCCCCTACCACGTCTGCAGTCCCGGCCTCGCCCTCCGAGGGGAGCACCCGCCCACGCTGCACTCCCTGCCTCGCCGATCGAGGGGAGCACCCGCCCACTCTGCACTCCCTGCCTCGCCGATCGAGGCCGGGACTGCAGGCGTGGGCGGGTGCTCCCCTCGGAGGGCGAGGCCGGGACTGCAGCCGTGGACGGCTGCTCTGCTCAACCCATCAGAACTCTTGTGACGCAGCCCTACGCGTGCCCGCGGATCGAGAGCCGGTGCGTGTGGGGCTTCCCCTGCCAGGCGACGGTGACCTCGATCAGCTCGTCGCTCACGGCGCGGGCGAAGTACGCCACGCCGGGGTCGCAGGGGATGGTGTCCGCGTGGTCGAAGCCGCGCGCGGTCATCCATGACACCTCCACCACCGGCGGGCGCTCGCCCTCTGCCGGGATGAGCCCGTGCAGGGCCACCACGCGGCCGCCGTGCAGGCGCTCGAAGGAGAGCGCCTCGAAGGCCCGCGCGGTGAACTCCGCGGGGGAGGGGAATCCCTCGCCGACGTCGCGCAGCTCGGGCAGGTGCTGGTGCAGGTACTTCACCAGCAGGTCGTAGGTGGGGCGCTTCAGCCCGGGGAGCTTCTTCGCCGGCGCGATGACCGCGAGGCCCTCGAGGTCGAGGTCGTGCATCGCCACGTGGATGCGCCAGCGGGCCGCGAGGGGGACGTCGTCGATGGCGTCGTCGGCGAGGCTCTTGAGCAGCCAGTGGAAGGGGCTGACGGTGCCGCCGCGCCGCCGGTGGATGACCGACTCCCAGAGCGGTCGGCGGATCTCCCAGCGCGCGCCGTGCGCCCGCACCATGACCTCGCCCAGGTAGGCCGCGGCGTGCACGACCACCTGGACGAAGTGGCTGTCCGGGGAGCCTGGGTCGCTCTGGGCCATCCAGGCGTCGCGGCGGGCGCGGGTGAGGCCGCGGGCGAGCACGGCGACGCCCTCGTCGGTGAAGGGCAGCGCCTCGCCCAGCAGGCCCGACGCGTTGGCGGCGAACAGCTCCGCGGCCTCGGCGAGCGCGGCGGGGATGGACGGGTTGTTGCCCGGGTTGGCGTCGACGTCCCGGTGGAGGAAGGGCGCCGCCCGCACGTCGGCGGGGTAGTGCGGCCAGAACCAGCGGGCCAGGAGGCTGGAGGCGGTCAAGGGGTCCATTGGGGTGCTCGCGGTAGGGCGGTGGGGCGGTGGGGTAGCACGGCGCCGTTGCCGGATGTTTGCGCGTCGCGCGGCGGCGTTGCTTCCTCCCGGGGCTTCGGCGAGGCTCCCAGCGCCATCGTCGACGCGACACCCCTCGAGCGGTGCCTCCCACCCCACCCCCCCGCAAATCCCGGAAGCGATGCTGCCGCCGTTCTCCTTCGCGAACACCCCCCGCCTGCAGCTGCGCCCGCTGGTGATGCAGGAGGCCCGAGAGCTGCTGCTGGTGGTGATGGCGTCGCGCGACTCGCTCGGGCGGTACATGTCCTGGCCGCGGGAGATGGTCGAGCTCGACCACGCGCGGCGCTTCGTGAAGATGGGCCGCGAGCAGTGGATGGCCGGGCGCACCGTGCGCCTCGGGGTGTTCGAGCGCGAGAGCGGCGCGCTGGTGGGCAACGTGGAGCTCGACAGCGTCGACCCGCGGCGCCGGCAGGCCGAGCTCGGGTACTGGGTGCGCGGCGACCGCGAGGGCAACGGGTACGCCGCCGAGGCCGCCCGCGCGATGCTGCGCTACGCCTTCGAGTCGCTGCGGATGCACAAGGTCCGCGCGGACGTGGCGGTGGGCAACGGGGCGAGCGCGCGGGTGCTGGAGAAGCTCGGCTTCGTCCGCGAGGGCACGCTGCGCGAAGACCGCCCGGTGGGCAACGTCTTCGTCGACCACTGGCGCTACGGCTTGCTCGCCCGGGAATTTCGCTAGAACCTGTACCCTCCGTCGTGGCACCTGAATCCCCCCCCATGAGCGACACCGTCTGCGCGCGCTGCGGCGCCGAGAAGCCCCCCGTCGGCCCCTGCGCGGCCTGCGCCTTCGAGGCCGGCGAGCCCACCACCGTCGCCCGCGCCGTCGCCCCGGCCTCCCCCATCGCCCGCTGGTGGGAGAGCGGCCGGCTCTCGGTGCTCCTCGCGGGGCTGTGCCTCCTCGGCGCGCTCGGGCTCCCGCTGCTGGGCGGGCTCACGATCCGCGTCGACGGGGAGTTCCACACCAACGTCACCGTGCGTCCGTGGGACCTCCTCATGGGCACCTACCCCGCCCTCCGGGGCCGGCTCAGCGCGTGGCTCCTCCCCGGGGCGGGCCTCTTCCTCCTGTCCCTCCTGCGCTCTCGGCGCACCGCGCCCGCGATGATGGCCACCCGACCGCTCATCGGCACCGTGTCCATCGCCCCGGTGGTCGCCCTCGTGCTGCCCATCCTCCGCCTCCGCGACCGCGGCGGCACGCCCGTCGTCGGCGCGGCCCTCGCCCTCGGGGCCCTCGGCGTGGTGCTCTGCTGGCACGCCGCGGCGGTGTTCGGCCGCGGGATGCCCGAGCGCATCGAGACGGTCGTCGCGCCCGACGATGACGACTGACAGCGCCGGGTGTACCCCACCGCCTCCGATATTTTGAGGTGCGCGGGGTTCGCACTACCCTCCAGCCCGACCGCGTCCCCGTTGCCGCGCACCGGCACCCATTCACCCGAGGAATCATGCTCAAAGCTCTCCCGAGGCTGCTGACCGTCGTCCTGGTCCTGACCGGAGGCGCAGCCTGCTCGTCGCGCGGCGGCACCATCGGCCTGGGCGGACCCGACGCCGGCGGCGGATCCGACACCCCCGTCACCACCACCGACACCCCCGCCACCACCACCGACACCCCCGTCACCACCACCGACACCCCCGTGGTCACGGTCGACAACCCGCAACCCCCCATCGACACCCCCCCCTTCGCCGGTCGATGTGCCTTCGCCGCCCGTCGACGTCCCCTCGGTGACGACCTGTCCCGGCGGCCTCTCCCTCTGCGGCGCCTTCTGTCGCGACACCACCACCGACGAGGCCAACTGCGGCGCGTGCGGCACCCGCTGCGGCTCGTCGCAGATCTGCACCGCGGGCGCCTGCACCACGGTCTCGGGCTGCACCGCGCCCCGCATGAGCTGCGGCGGCAGCTGCACCGACACCTCCTCTGACAACGCCAACTGCGGCGCCTGCGGCACCGCCTGCCCCGCCGGCACCGCGTGCTCCGCGGGCCGCTGCGTCTGCCCCCTGGGCGCCACCCTCTGCGGCAGCGCCTGCGTCAACACCGCCGCCGACGGCGCCAACTGCGGCGCCTGCGGCCGGGCCTGCGGCGCGGGCCAGGTGTGCGGCTCCGGCGCGTGCATGAGCACCTGCCCGGCGCCCCGGCGCACCTGCGGCACCGACTGCACCGACGTCTCGACCGACATCGGCAACTGCGGCGCCTGCAACGTGCAGTGCGGCGCGAGCCAGCTCTGCCGGGCGGGCACCTGCGTGACGCCCTGCGCCCCGCCGGCCCTCGTCTGCGGCAGCGCGTGCGTCGACGTCACCCGCAGCCTCACCCACTGCGGCCGCTGCAACAACGCCTGCGGCGCGGGCCAGGTGTGCAGCGGCGGAACCTGCATGACGCCCACCGTCACCGGCACCGCGGGCGGCCCCTGCGTGGTCGACACCGACTGCGGCGCCGGGGGCGCGTGCCTCGCCGCGGGCTCGGGCTTCGTCGGCGGGTACTGCATCTACGCGTGCCCCATCGGCACCACCCCGGGCGCCGGCTGCGCGGGCACGTCGGGCTTCTGCCTCGACGCCGGATCGCCGCAGCTCACCTGCCTCCCGGTCTGCCGTCCCGGCGTGTCGGGCGACTGCCGAAGCGGCTACGTGTGCAACAGCGTCACCAGCGACGACTCCCTCGGGTACTGCTACCCCAACTGCAACGCCAACCCGTCGGCCATCTGCGGCGCCAGCCTCTGCAACGCCTCCACGGGCGAGTGCAACAGCAGCATGTGCTCCTCCGCGGGCATGTGCTCAGCGGGCAGCGCCTGCTCGGGCGGCGGCTGCCTGTGCACCGCGAGCACCAACTGCGGCGCGGGTCTGCGCTGCTACAACGCGGGCAGCGGCGCGGCGTTCTGCGGCTGCGCGTCGAGCTCGGTGTGCTCCTCGGGCCGGAGCTGCGACACGTCCACCGGCGCCTGCATCTGACGGGCTCCCCTCCCGCCCGCCCTCCCTTCCGGGCACACTCCACCGCCCGGTGACCATCTCCCTCCCCCTCCGCGCCGACCGCATCGCAATGATCGCCCGGTGGAAGCCCGTGCACCTCGGTCACGCGGCGGTGCTGCACGCCCTCCTCGACCGGGCGGAGTCGGTGCTCATCGGGGTGGGCAGCGCCAACCGCTACGACCTCGACAACCCCTTCACGGCCGCGGAGACGACGCGGATGATCGACGCGACCCTTGACGGGCGCGCGGGCTACACCATCGTCCCGGTGAGCGACCTGGGCGACGGTCCGCGGTGGGCGGACATGGTCGCGTCCATGCTGGGTCCATTGGACTACTACGTGACCGCCAACGCCTACGTGCGCTCGCTGTTGATGGACCGATACACGGTGGTGCACCCGGTGGCGCTGCTCGACCCGGCGCGGCGGGTGCGCGTCGACGGCACGATGGTGCGCCGGGCGCTCGCAGACGGCGACGACTGGCGCTCGCTGGTGCCGCCCCCGGTGGCCGCGCTGCTCGAGCGCGAGGGCTGGGCCGCGCGATTCCAGCGGGAGTTCGGCGAGGCGACGCGGGCGGCGCGGCTGGCGGAGGGCGTCGAGGCGGCGATGCGCCGGGGCGACGGGCTGGACTGACGGGTCGCGGCGCCCTCCGCTGGGGGCGTCGCCACGCTACGATGCGCGAAAGGACGGTGGTGCCGAATGTATAGCTGGGGCGACGACATGGACGACTGGGCGAAGCCCGCGGCGTATCGCTTCGACGCGAAGACGACCGAGGCTCGCAAGAAGGACGCGGAGCGCTCCGAGGCGGTGGGCCCGCGCACCTATCACCGCAAGGGCACCGGCCCCAACGTGCAGCTCACCGACCCGAAGAAGCGGGTGTCCACGCAGACGAAGACGCCGCTCATCATCGGGGTCGACGTGACGGGCTCGATGCAATCGTGGCCGGCGGAGATCTTCGACCGGCTGCCGCTGCTCTACCAGACGCTGTCGCAGTACAGGCCCGACCTGGAGATCAGCTTCGCGGCCATCGGCGACACCAGGTCCGACCGGTGGCCCTTGCAGGTGACGAACTTCACCAAGGGCTTCGACCTCGAGGAGCAGCTGAAGGCCATCTACGGCGAAGGCGGCGGCGGAGACATCCCGGAGTCCTACGGGGTGTTCGCGTCGTGGGTGCTCAACCACGTGGAGATCCCCGCGCTCGACGAGCGGCCCTTCCTGATCGTGTTCGGCGACGCGCCGATGCACCCGAAGATCCGGGGCTCCGAGGCGAAGCACTTCCTCGGCGACGACCTTCAAGACGCCGACAGCGTGACCACCTGGATGAACGTCACCCGCACCTGGAACGCCTTCTTCCTCCGCCGCCCCGGCGGGGTGAAGGGCGACGAGACCGACAAGCAGTGGGCCGCCGCGCTGGGCGACCAGCAGGTGGTGCACATGGCCGACGAGGCCCGCGCCGTGGACTACGCCATGGGGCTCATCGCGCGCTCGTGGGGCTTCTTCGGCGACTTCCAGGACAACATGCGGGCCCGCCAGGACGAGGCCAAGGTCGCCGCGCTCGCCGCGCAGATCGGCCAGGTGGCGCCGAAGGTAGTGACCTGCCCGCAGTGCGGCGCGCCGCTCCGGGGCACCGGCGCGCTCAAGACCGGCGCGCGGGTGACCTGCGTGTTCTGCCAGTCCGTCGTGCAGCTCCCTTGAAGGTCGCGGCGGTGGTGACGGTGCCGCCGTACGCGACCTTCCTGGAGGAGGTCGCGCGGCACCCGCTGGTGCGGGGCCTGCGGCTCAACACCGTGATGCCCCTGAAGGGCACTCCCCACGATACATTGAAGAGATTGTCGGGATACGGCGCTCCGTTGTGGGTTGACCTGAAGGGGCGGCAATTGCGGGTGGTGGGCGCGGCGATTCCGCCCTTCACGGAGGTGCGGGTGAGCCACCCCATTACGGTGGAGACGCCCGCCGACTGCTTCTTCGATGACGGCCGGGAGTACGCGCGGATCATGGCGGTCGACGGCGACCGGCTGATCCTGGAGGACGGCCCGCGGCGCTTCGTGGGCCCCGGGGAGAGCATCAACGTGGTGCACCGCTCGCTGGTGGTGCACGGCACGCTGACGGACACCGACCGGGGGTACCTCGCGGCGATGGGCGAGCTCGGGCTCACGCGGGTGATGCTGTCGTACTGCGAGGCGCCGTCGGACGTGGAGGAGGTGAAGGCGCTGCTGCCGGGCGCGGAGGTGGTGCTGAAGATCGAGTCGCTGAAGGGCCTCGATCTGGCGCGGCGGCAAGGGCCGGCGCAGGGGCGCCTGATGGCCGCGCGGGGCGATCTCTACGTGGAGGTGCTGGAGCCGCACCGCATCGTGCGGGCGCTGCGCGCGGTGGTGGCGGCCGACCCCGAGGCGTGGGTGGCGAGCCGGCTGTTTCCGTCGCTGGCGCGGGGGGCGGTGCCCGAGGCGCAGGACATCGGCGACGCGGCGTGGCTGCTCTCGCTGGGCTACCGCACCTTCATGCTGGGCGACGAGGTGTGCCTGCGGCGCGACTCGGTGATGGCCGCGCTCAACCTGCTGGAGCAGGTGGCCGAGGCGGTGGGGTGAGGGGGCCGACGCTACGGCCGGACGATGGAGGTGCCGGCGGGGGGAGACCAGCGGAAGGTGGTCAACGGGATGTTGAGGTTCACCTGCGGGTTGCTGAAGTCGAAGCGGTTCTGGTTGCCCTGCGCGTCGATGACGGCGGTGCGCACCACCTGGAAGCTGGCGCGGTCGACGTAGAAGACGATGCGCTCGTAGGTGGGCTGCGGGGTGGTGGGGCGCAGCTCGAGGACATACCCGTTGGGAAACCTGAACTGGTTGGCGTCGAGCAGTCGGAAGGTGAAGCTGTCGGTGATGCGCCCGGTGCCCGCGAGGAAGGTGATCGCGGTGGGGAGCTGGGACTGCCCCATGTTCTGCTGGATGGCCTGGCGCTCGTCGGCCTGGTAGGCCCAGAGCGTGGTGCCATCGGAGACGATGATGTCGCCATTGGGGGCGGCGTAGTTCCAGCGCATGCGGCCGGGCTTGCTGAACATCACCCGCCCGTTGCGCCGCTCTTCTCCGTAGAGCCGATTGCGGGACACCTGGACGAAGTCGGCCTGGAAGTCCGTGGTGCGGTCATAGAACCCCTGGATGCGCTGCGCGACCTCGTCGGCGGTGAGCACCCCGTTGGGGCTGGCCGGAGGGGTGACCCGCTGACCAGGGCCCGTCGGGTTGGTGACGACGGGCGCGGGCGTCGGTGCAGGCGTGGGCGCCGGCGCGGCGGCTGCTACGAGCGGCCGTGATGGAGCCACAGCGGGTGTGGTGACGCGGGGTGCGGGGCGACGCGGCGGTGTCGGCGTCGGCGTCGCGGGTCGGGCATTGTTGCGCGGCTGCGCGAGCGCAGGGGTCGCGGCGAGGGCGAGGATGAGCGTGAAGAGGCGCTTGTTCATGGAGAACCTCCGTGGGGTTCAGGGGGGTTATACGCGCGACCGCGGCGATCGGTGCAAACGGGGAACGCTGCGCGGCGTCGGTCGGCGTCTTTACCGATCCTGTGGAGAGGTTGTAGCGTGCCGCCACGATGGCGACCCGGCGGCGGTGGTTTGGACTCGTGGTGCTTTGCGCTGTGACCGCCAGCGGCTGTGCGACCGGGAACATGGCCGACCCCGACGCCGCCGTGCTGATCGACGAAGACGTCGACGAGAAGCTGCCGCCCGAGGACACGGGAAAGAAGCCCGTGGACACCGGCGAGGGCGAAGACGCCGTGGTGGACGAGGACGTGGGCGAGCCCACGGACGCGGGTGAGACGACGGACACCGGCGAGGTCGATGCCGGGACGATGGACGCGGGCGTGCCCGACACGGGCCCGCGGGACACCGGAGCCCTGGACACCGGAGCCCTGGACACCGGGCCGCGCGACACGGGACCCATGGACACGGGGCCGCGCGACACCGGGCCGGTGGACACCGGGCCGGTGGACACCGGGCCGGTGGATGCAGGGCGGACGATCATGTGCCCATCGTTTCCGTTCAGCACGCGCACCTGCCGAGGAGATGACGCGTGCTGCTTGAGCCTTGGCGGGCTCGCGGCAGGGTGCGGCGTCTTGGTGCCGATCTTCGGCTGCCTGCCCAACTGATCGTCTCAACCAACAACACCCTCAACCGACAACACTTGCCCTCATGGGGGGTCGTGCTTGTTGCAAGAGTGCGGACCGGTTGAGCCAGGGCGGCGTCCTCAAAAGCTCTGGTTTTCCAGGCCTGCTCGTCGCCGCGGGCTGAAGCCCACGGCACCGCCAGTGAAGCCCGCAAGCGGGCTGACCACTGGCGATGACATCGAACAGGCCGCTCGGCGGCCTTCACTGCACCGTGCCGTGGGCTTCAGCCCGCGGCGACGAGCAGGACTGGAAAACCATAGCTTTTGAGGACGCCGCCCTGCCGGTTGAGCAAAACACTCGCCTGCATCGCTCCGCGAGGGCGAGGCCGGTGCTCGCGGCGTTGGGGGGGTGTGCTCCCCGGAGGGCGAGGCTGCGGACCGCAGCCGTCGGCGCTCGCCCCGCCCCGCTCCGCCCCGCCCCGTCTAGAAGCGCCCGCCGATGAGCAGGTCGCGGCCGTTGAAGCCCACCTGCACCGTCTCCGTCCGCGGCGCCCCGAGGATCACCATCACCACGCCCGTCGCCGCGAGCACGCCGCCGCCGATGAGCAGCGCGTTGGTCATCCCGGAGAGCGTGTCGACGTCGTCGCGACGCGCGAGGTCTGTTGAGTTCGTGCACTGCCGGTTGGGGCACGCCGCCTCGAGGTCGCTGAACGCGCCCCCCGCCATCACCCCGGTGATGGCCCCGCCGATGAGCGCCGCCACCCCGACGCCGCCCACCACGAAGCCGATCGTGCGCAGCGGGTTGGCCACGGTGCGCGTCGTCACGTTGCCGTCGCCGGGCGGCGGCGTATGAACGCTCACCGTCTGCGAGGTCGTGTTCTCGACCGGCGTGGTCACGGGGGCCGTGACCGGCGTGGTCACGGGGGCCGTGACCGGCGTGGTCACGGGGGCCGTGACCGGCGTGGTCACGGGGGTCGTCACGGGGGTCGCCGCGCTCGCCTGGCTCGCGCGCAGCAGCGCCTCGACCCGCGGCAGCTCACGCCGGGCCGTCTCGACCGCCGCGCGGAACGGCGCCGGGGCGTCCGGCGCGAGCGTCTCGTTGGACAGCCGCCGCCACGCCTCGACCGACTCCGCGAGCCGGGGCGGGTTGATGCGCTCGAGCGCGATGGCGATGTACTGGAGGTGGATGGGGGCGTGGAAGCGCTGCTCGGCCTGCATGAAGCGGTCGAGCACCACGGGCCAGTCCTGCCGGCCGTTGGCGGCCATGCCCTGCATCGCGAACTCGCGGGCGGCGTTGCGGTCGGCCCCCGAGGGCGCCGCGGGCTGGGCCCACGCCGTCGTCGAACCCAGCGCGATCGATGCCACCAGCAGACCCGACGCGACCGACGTACGCAGCTTCACGGCTGTATTGCTCTCTTCCGCCGCGCGGGCACACCTCCCGCGACCAGTGCCACCGTTCTACCCCAAACCCCCGCCCCGACGGAACGCTCTCTCTCCCCAAACGCTCTGCTACCGTCCGGCCCGCACGATGGCTCCCCCCCGCACCAAGGCTCCCCCCCGCCGCCGCTCCGCACAACCGCCCCCGGCGCCGCCGTGGAGCCGCGCGCCCGCCCTCCTCGGGCTCGGCATCTTTGGCGTCGGCCTCACCGGCGCCCTCGTCCTCATCGGCCTCTTCGCCTGGTACGGCCGCGGTCTGCCCGACGTCCACGGCCTGCGCACCGCGTGGCGCCCGCCGCAGACCACCCGCGTGCTCGACAGCCGCGGCGCCCTGCTCGCCGAGCTCTACATCGAGCGCCGCACGGTGGTCCCGCTGGAGCGCCTGCCGCGCCACCTCGTGACCGCCCTCCTCGCCGCCGAGGACGCGCGCTTCTACACCCACGACGGCCTCGCCTGGACGGGCATGCTCCGCGCGCTGGTGGTCAACGTCCGCCACGGCACCGTCGCCCAGGGCGCCAGCACCATCACCCAGCAGGTGGTGAAGAACGTGCTGCTCACCCCCGAGCGCACGCTCGCCCGCAAGGTGCGCGAGGTGCTGCTCGCCCGCGCCATCGAGCGCGAGCTCCAGAAGAACGACATCCTCTTCCTCTACGTGAACCACATCGCCTTCGGCCACGGGCGCAACGGCGTCGAGGAGGCCGCGCGCTTCTACTTCGGTCACGGCGTCGAGAGCCTCACCCTCGGCGAGAGCGCCCTGCTCGCGGGCATCCCGAAGTCCCCGGTGCACTACTCCCCCGTCAACGACATGGACGCGGCCCTGCGCCGCCGCCACTGGATCCTCGGGCAGATGGTCGCCAACAGCTTCGTCACGCAGGCTGAGGCCGACGCCGCCGACCGCGAGCCGGTGCGCCTCGCGGCCAACGACGACGACCACGACGAGCTCGCCCCCGAGGTCATCGAGATCGTGCGCCGCACCCTCGCCCAGGTCGCCGGCCAGGACGCGCTGCGCTTCGGCCGCTACACCGTCACCACCACCATCGACCGCGACCTCCAGCGCGCCGCCCGCGCCGCCGTCGCCGCCGGCCTGCTCGACCTCGACCGCCGTCACGGGTACCGCGCCCCCCTCGTCGCGCCCGGCGCCCGCCGCCCGAGCGTCTCGGGCAACGTGCTGCGCGCCGAGGCGCCCCCCCGCGACGGCGTGCTCAACCCCGGCCGCACCTACGCCGGCGTCGTGGCCGCCGTCGAGACGCAGCCGCCCGCGCTGGTCGTGCGCGTCGGCGCCTCCACCGGCCGCGTCGCGTGGGGCCGCGCCGCCCGCTACGCCAACAGCACCACCGTACAGACCTTCGCGCCCGTCGGGGCCGTGGTGCGCGTCTCGCCCGACCAGCGCATCACCCCCGCCTCGCCCGGAACCTTCCGCCTCGAGCTCGGCCCCCAGGCGGCCTTCGTGGCCATCGACCCCTGGAGCCGCGAGCTGCGCGCCATGGTCGGGGCCTACGAGTCGACCCCGGGGATGTTCAACCGCGCCACCCGCGCCGTGCGCCAGCCCGGCAGCGCCTTCAAGCCGGTGCTGTACTCCGCGGCGCTGCACTCGCGGCGCTACACCCTGGCCTCGACCGTCGACCCCAACCCCGGGTGCTTCGGCACCGGCCGGCGGCCGTGGTGCCCCGCCGAGGCCCACGCCGTCGCCGGGGTCGTCGAGCCCGGCATGCGGCTGCGCGAGGCCCTCGCGATGTCGCGCAACATGGTGGCCGCGCGGCTGATGGAGTCCCTCGCGCCGGAGTCGGTCATCGAGCACGCGCGCTCCCTCGGCATCACCTCCCCGATGCCCTCGGACCTCTCGCTCTCCCTCGGCAGCGGCGGCGTGACGCCCGTCGAGCTCGTCAACGCCTACGCCACCTGGGCGGCGCGCGGGGAATACCAGGACTGGTATGTCATCCGCGAGATCCGCGGGCCCGACGGCAGGGCGCTGACGCTGCCTCCCCGGGCGCCGCGTCGCGTCGCGCTGCCGCCCGCGGAGGCGTGGCTGGTGACCTCGGCGATGAGCTCCGTGATCGACCACGGCACCGCCCGCGGCGCGCGCGCCCTGGGCCGCCCCGCGGCGGGCAAGACGGGCACCACCGACCGCTCGCGCGACGCGTGGTTCGTGGGCTACACGCCCGACCTGGTGGCGGGGGTCTGGGTGGGCTTCGACGACCGCCAGCCGCTCGGGTACGGCGAGGAGGGCGCCCGCTCGGCGGTGCCCATCTGGACGAACTTCATGCGGGCCTACGTGGCGGCGCGGCGCCCCCCGGCGATCGAGTTCGCGCGCCCCGACGGGGTGATCGCGGTGCGCGTCGACCCGGCGACGGGGCTGCTCCCTGCGGCGGCGGTCGACCCGGCGCTGCCGCCGCCCGCCACGATCGAGGAGTACTTCCTCGCGGGCACCGAGCCGCGGGACTTCGCGCCCGTGGACGCGGCCGTCGCGGCCCCGGTGGACGACGCGGCGTGGGCGCCGACCGAGGTGATCGACGCTGGCACCGCGCCCGCGGTGGAGAACCCCGTGGCCGCGGCCCCCGTGGCGGTCGAGGAGCCCGCGGTGACGCCCGCGCCCGTCGACGCCGCGGCGCCAGTGGATTGACGAAGTGCCCCCGCGCGGCAGAAGGGTCCCCGATGAGCGACGAGCCCAACGTATCCGACGAGCCCAACGTATCCGACGAGCACTTCGACCTGCCCGACCTGGGCAAGCTGTCGCCCCGCGCGCCGTCGACGCACCCGCCGCGCATCCTGCTGCTCTACGGGTCGCTCCGCGAGCGCTCGTACAGCCGGCTGCTCACCGAGGAGGCCGCGCGCCTGCTCCGGCGCCTCGGGGCCGAGACGCGCATCTACGACCCGCGAGGCCTGCCCCTGCCCGACGCCGAGCCCGCGACGCACCCGAAGGTGGTCGAGCTGCGCGAGCTGTCGCTCTGGTCCGAGGGGCAGGTGTGGTGCAGCCCCGAGCGGCACGGCGCCATGACGGGGGTGTTCAAGAGCCAGATCGACTGGCTGCCCCTGGAGATCGGCAGCCTGCGCCCGACGCAGGGGCGCACGCTCGCGGTGATGCAGGTCTCCGGCGGCTCGCAGTCCTTCAACGCCGTCAACGGGCTGCGGGTGCTCGGGCGCTGGATGCGCATGGTGACCATCCCCAACCAGTCGTCCGTGGCGAAGGCCTTCCAGGAGTTCGACGAGGCGGGGCGGATGAAGCCCTCGGCCTACTACGACCGGGTCGTCGACGTGATGGAGGAGCTGTTCAAGTTCACGCTGCTGGTGCGCGACCGCGCGGACTACCTCGTGAGCCGCTACAGCGAGCGCAAGGAGTCCGCCGCGAAGAGCGAGGCCGCGCGCCTCGCCGCGATCGCCATGTCGTCGAAGGGCTGAAGCGCCGCGGTCTCAGCCGTTGCCGTCGGCGGCGGCGTCCATCGAGGCCGTCGCGTCGACGCTGGCGTCCGCCGCGCTGCCGTCCGTGGCGCGGGCGTCGCCGCCGAGGTCGGAGGCCGGGCCCACGTCGGCCGGCGGGGAGCCGGTGTCCTCGTCGGGCATGTCGTCGGTGGGGTCGGGCACGTCGGCGCCGGGCGACCCGTCGGCGGCGCCGTCCGGGGCGGCGTCACCCCCGGTGTCGCCGGGACCGCCGTCGCTGAGGGTCGGGCAGGTGCCGGTCATCGAGACGCAGAGCCCGCTGATGCAGCAGTACTGCACCGTCGAGGGCGTGTCGGGGGTGCGGCAGGGGTCGCACTCGGCGCTCGCGGCGCAGCTCGCCGGGCAGATGGAGGTCTCGGCGCCGCCGTTGTCGCGCGGGGGCGGCCGGTCGGTGCCCGTCCCGCGGTCGGTGGTGCCGGTGTCGGCGCCGGTGTCGGTGGCCGGGATGTCGAAGCTCGGCGCGTCCTGGTCGCTCGCGTCCTCCTCGGGGAAGGCGGTCATGGTGTCGTCGCTGCAGGCGCCGAGGGCCGTGACGACGAAGGCGAGGGCGAGGCGCTCGGCGAAGGTGCGGCGGGTCGACATGGACCGCGAAGATGCCAGAGAGGCGGGGCCGCCGTCGAGAGGTCGACGCGCCGAAGGGGGGGCTACGAGCGCATCGCGAGGTGGGCCACGTCGCGCACGATGACGATGGCGCCGAGCCCCAGGAGGAGCGTGAAGAAGATGGCGGTGATGGTGGTCTCGAAGCGGGCGTTGGGCCTGCGCCGCATCACCACCTCGTACAGCAGGAACACCAGGCGGCCGCCGTCGAGGGCGGGCACCGGGAGGAGGTTGAGGAAGAAGAGCGCGACGGAGATGAGGGCCATCGCGTCGGCGCCGTAGCGCCAGCCGCCGAGGTGTGCGCCGCGGGCCGTCTCCACGACGATGCCCACCGGCCCCATCACCTGGACCTTCTCCTTGCCGCGGATCATGCGCGCGAAGCCCTCGACCTGCGCGATGGTGAGGCGCGCGGGCTCGAGGAGCGCGTGCCGGGCGGCGAGGCCGACGGACACCGGGTCGTTGGCGAGCGTGGGCGACTGCACGATGCCGATGCGGTAGCGGCGCGAGGCGGGGTCGAGGCGGGCGGCGGCGCGGAGCGTGAGCTCGCTGCCCTGGCGGCGCACACGGATGTCCGTGGGCACGCCGCGGGTGGCGTTGATGGTGCCGGCGAGCTCGCCGAAGCTGGACGGCGCGCTTTCGCCGATGCGGAGCACGACGTCGCCGGGGCGCATGCCCGCGGCGGCGGCGGCGGAGTCGGGCTGCACCTGGCCGACCACCGGGCGCTCGACGCCGGCGAAGGCGAGCACGCCGAAGATGATGAGCGTGGCGGCGAGGTAGTTGGCGAGGGGCCCGCCCGCGATGGTGAAGAAGCGCGCGAGGAGCGAGGCGTTCTGGTAGCTGCCGCGGTCGTTGGGGTCGCTCGGCTCGAGCGGGTTCATCCCGGCGATGTTGACGTACGCGAGGATGGGCACCGCGGCGACCTGGACGATGGTCTCGCTGCCCTTCGGTCGCCACTGGATGATGGGGGGGCCGAAGCCGATGGAGAACACCCGCGCCCGCATCCCGAAGGCCCGCGCCACGAGGAAGTGGCCGAGCTCGTGGATGATCACCAGGAGGGAGAAGGCGAGCGCGGCCAGGAGGTAGTATTGCGGTGGCATCGGTGGGCTGTTGGATCGCGACTCTAACGCGATCATGGCGTCCACGCTTGCGGGGCGGAACCGACCGGGCAATGGTGGTGTCGGTTCGACACCCGATGCGAAGAGCGGCAGCAACCTGGGCGGCGTGGTGGGTGATGGCCCTGGCGGTGCCCGGCTCGGCGCAGTCCCCGGGGCGGCGGCTGCACCGGGAGATCCCTGGGGACCTGGGGATTGGCGCCATGCCCGGCGGGGCGATCACGCCGCCGCGGTCGGCCGCCGAGCTCGCCGCAACAGCAGGGCCCGGGCGCTTCGACGAGGCGCAGCGCCCCGGCGAGGAGATCATCCGCCCGCGGGAGAACTGGTCGGCCTCGTCCCGCGAGCTCGACCGCGACACCCGCTCCCCGCCGGGCACCGAGCTCCGCTACCACGAGGTGTTCAACCCCTCCGTCTCGCCCTTCAAGCGCACCCACGCCTTCGACGCCGTCGACGAGCTCGGCCGCCTCGTGGTGCGCGACCCCTCGCTGCGCCCGGTGGCCGTCGACGCCCCTCCGCGCTGGGGCGGTGCGCCCGCCGCGCGCTTCACCGGCGACGTGTTCATCGAGCTGTCGCCGCAGTCGCCCACGCCCATCCCCTCGGTCGCGGCCGAGCAGCGCGTGGTGTCCTACCGCACCGTGCCAGAGACCCCCGTCGGGTTCTTCGAAGACTCCGCGGGCAACGTGTTCGTGCGCGCGCCGGTGACCGAGGTGCGCCGGGTGCGCCTCGCCTACGTCGTCGAGGCGCCGCAGCGCGCGTTTACCATGACGGGCATGCCCGAGGGGGCGCTCTCCGCGGAGTCGGCGCACCGCGGCATGGCGGCGCCGCTGGTGCCGGACTTCCTGCGCGCGGGGGTGGGCGAGGTGCTGCGCCACGCGGGCGTCTCCCCGGGCGCATCGCTCGCCGCGGGCGTCGGCGGGCTCGCGGGGTACTTCCGCGGCTTTCGCGACGGCGAGCTGCCCGGCGACCTCGACGGCCAGCTCTACCGGGCGCTGGCGCTGGGCGGCGTCGGGGCGTGCCGGCACCGGGCGTACGCCTTCGTGCTGACGATGCACGGGGTGGGGGTCAACGCGCGCTTCGCGAGCAACGAGGCGCACGCCTGGGCGGAGGTGGCCATCCCGGGCCAGGGCTGGTCCCGCGTCGACCTCGGCGGGTGGGATGTCCCGCTGCGCACCGAGGCGTCGTCTGAGCGCGAGGCCTTCGTCCCGGCCAACCCCGACCCGCTGCCCCGGCCGCCCGGTTACGGGGGCCTGTATTCGTCGACCCCGTCGCCGTCGCGCGCCAACCAGCACCCCGCGCCCGCGCCGTCGCCCGGCGCCCCGGGCCAGGAGCCGGGCCAGGAGCCGGCCGCGACGGCGAGCGCTGCACCGACGGAGAGCGGTCCCGAGAGCGCGACGGCGTCGGGCAACGCAACGGGCAACGGACCCGGCAATGGCCCGGGGGGTGGTCCGGGCAACGGCGAGGCGACCCCGGCGGCGGCTCCGGTGCCCGAGCGGCGGAGGGAAGACCCATCGCGCGACGACCCCGACGGGCCGCGGGTGGAGACCACGCTGCGGGTGACGGACGTGCGCGCGGCCGATGGGGCGGCGGCGTCGGCCTTCGTGCGCGGCACGCTGGTGGAGGTGAGCGGCGAGGCCCAGGACGAGACCGGCGCGGCCGCGGCGAACCTCCCGGTGACCTTCGAGCTGTGGCGCAACGGGCGGGCGGTGCGGGTCGACCGCGGGGCCGACGCGACGACCTCGCTGGGCACCGCGGTGACGGGCGACGACGGCCGCTTCAGCGCGCGGGTGCTGCTACCGGTGGAGCTGGGCTGGGGCCCGTACGAGCTGCGGGCAAGGACGCCGGGCGACACGCATAGGATGCCCGCGAGGAGCGAGTGACATGAGCCCATCGAAGGACAGCGTGTGGGGCCGGTGGCTCCCGCACCCGGGCAACCTGCTGACGCAGCAGGGCAGCGGGGGAATGCTGCTCGCGGTGGTGGGTACGCGGGCGGCGCTGGAGGAGTCGGTGCGCTGCGTCCGGGCGATGGCGCACCTCACGGTGGCGGCGGTGGGGCTGATGGCGGTGGCCCCGCTGGCGGCGTGGCGGGTCTCGTGGCTGGGATGACGGAGGTCGAGTGATGCAACAGGCAGGGATCGCGTATCGGGCGCCGGAGAACGGGCTCGCGATGGTGGGGCAGCGCTTCACCGACCTCCAGACGCTGACGGTGAAGCAGCGCAAGAACTGGTGGGAGATGATCTTCGCCTTCGAGGCGAAGAACCGCTACGTGGTGCTGGGCAACCGCATGGGCGCGGCCTTCGAGGTGGAGGAGCAGGGGGAGGGCTTCGGGGCGCTGCTGAAGCGCTTGTTCCTGGGGACGGCGCGGCCCTTCACGGCCTTCGTGACGGACGCGCGCCGGGACTCGCTGGCGATGCGGCTGCACCGGCGGTGGCGGTGGTTCTTCCCCTTCATGGACGTGCACGACGGCGGCGACCAGCCGGTGGCCTCGCTGGAGGCGCAGTGGGCGTGGTTCCAGCGGCGCTACACGGTGCGCGACGCGCAGGGCACGACCCTCGGCGAGATCGTCGGGCCCTTCTTCAAGCCGTGGACCTTCGAGCTCACCGTGGGCGGCCGGGTGATCGGTCACATCAAGAAGAAGTGGTCGGGGCTGTTGAAGGAGGCCTTCTCGGACGCCGACAACTTCGAGGTGGAGTTCGCGGCCGACGTCGACCCGCGGTGGAAGGCGCTCGCCCTCGCCGCCGCGGTGCTCATCGACGTGGTGCACTTCGAGCGCGCCAAGAACGGCTGACGCGAAAGCCCTCTACAGGTTGATGGGGATGTACAGCAGCCGGAGCTGGCTGTGCGTCCCCTGGCGGCGGTAGCCCACGAGGCCGAAGAGGACGTTCCAGGAGACGTCCTCGGGGCGGGGCCGGGCGTACGAGAAGATGGGCAGCAGGTGCCACTCGTACGAGCGCACGCCCTGTCGCTGCGAGGAGATCCACAGGAAGTTGCCCGCGAGCATGTGCACCGACTCGGGCGTGCTGAAGCGCCAGAAGAGGGGGGTGACCATGGTCGAGCGGGTGCCGGTCTCGCTGTTGGCGAAGTCGAAGAAGAGCGGCGCGAAGACCGCGTGGCGCCGCGGCCCCGAGCGCCCCGTGAACACCAGCGGGTAGACGTTGAGGTACGAGCTCCCGGGCTCGCTGTGGCTGTGGATCGTGGGGAGCAGCCACCAGGTGTTCGAGGCGTCGGTGCGGCGGTGATAGAAGAGCGGGAAGAAGGCCTCGGTGTGCGCGCCCGTCCGCGGCTCGCGCGACGAGTAGAAGAAGGGCAGCACGGCGTCCCAGTTGGTGGTGCCGCGGTGGCGCTGATAGAGCGGGGTGAGGAGCGTCGAGTCGGCGCCCTCGCGGTGGTAGTAGGCCACCGGCGAGACGATGGTGCGCTCGTCGGGCCCTGAGTACGTGTGGAAGAGCGGGAAGAGCGTGGTGCGCGACGTCGTGCGGTCGTGGCGGTGGAAGAACACCGGCGCGAGGTTGAACGACGTGCTGTCCGCGGAGTTGCGGGTCCAGAAGGGCCCGACGACGGTGAGGTTGGTGCCCTCGAGCCGGTTCTCCGTGTGGTAGGTCAGCAGCGGCGGGATGAGCAGGTAGTTGCCGTGGAGGTCGTTGCCCGCGAAGAAGAGCGGCGCGAGGCCCCAGTCGGTGTCGTTGCGCAGGCGGTCGTAATAGAACGGCCCCGCGACGGTGAGCGCGTGCTCGGGCCGCCAGGTGTGGAAGGTGAGCAGCGGGGGGATGACCAGGTGCTCGCGGGCGAGGGAGCCGGTGCGGTCGAAGGAGTCGCCGTAGAAGAACAGGGGCGCGACGCCGAAGGCCGAGCCGTGGGCGAGCGCGGGGCCCTCCCAGCTGTGGGCGTACGCCGGCGGGATGATGTCGGTGGAGAAGCGCCCGCCGTCGTCGAGCAGGCCCCGCCAGCGGAAGTAGAGGGGGAAGACCACGTCGGTGCGCGCCGTCGCCGAGCGGTACTGGTAGTACGGCGGGATGAGCAGCGAGACGTCCTGACCGCGGCGCTCGCGGAAGAAGAACGGGAACACCACCGTCGTGCGGCGGTTGGCCCCGCGCTCCAGGAGCAGGAAGGGCGGCACCAGGGTGCGGTGCACCAGCCGGTCGGGGTCGGGGTACGAGGGCACCGCGCCCGGGGCGACGCCGAGGGTGGCCTGCGCCTCCGGGGTGAGCGCCGGCGCCGGCGGGCCCGAGCGCGCCGGGGTGTTACCCGACGGGGTATTCGCCGCGGGCTCGGCGTCCGGGTCGGCCGCGGGCTCGGCGGGCTCGGCGGGCTCGGCGGCGGCGGGGGGATCTGCCGCGGGGGGCTCGGTCTGCGCGAGGGCGGCGGAGGCGCGGAGGCCCAGGGCGAGGCACAGGGCTCCGGTCGCGGCGGAGGAGAGCGGTCGCATGGGGCCTTACGGGGCTCCGGTCGTGGTGGCCGCGCGCTGCACCTGGGCGAGCTCGTCGCGGAGGGCCGCGCGGGCGACGGAGCGCTGCTCCCCCGTCGCCATGATCTTCATCGACACCATGCCCGAGGCGATCTCGTTGCCGCCGAGGACGAGCACCACGGTGGCGGCGAGGTCGTTGGCGCGGCGCATCTGGCTCTTCATCGAGGCGAAGCGGGTGTCGACGAGGGTCTCGATGCCCGCGGCGCGCAGCTCGCGCGCGAGGCAGAGCACGCCCGCGAGGGTGGCCGACTCGTCGGCCTTCGCGGCGGCGACGACGGCGACGCGGAAGGGCTTCGCCGCGTCCACGGCGGGGGCCGAGAGCAGCAGGCGCTCGATGCCCGCGCCGAAGCCGAAGGCGGGCACCGGGGCGGCGCTGCCGAGCTCGGTGAAGAGCTGGTCGTAGCGGCCGCCGCCGCAGAGGGTGTCCTGCGCGCCGAGGGCGCCGGAGGTGTCGACGACCTCGAACACGGTGCGGGTGTAGTAGTCGAGGCCGCGCACGAGCGTGGGGTCGACGACGAAGGGCACGCCGAGGGCGGTGAGGAAGGCCTGCACGCGCTCGAAGTGGGCGCGGTCGTCGTCGGTGAGGGCGTCGAGGATGCTGGGCGCGCCCTCGCGGGGGCCGTGGTCGCGCGGGTCTTTGGAGTCGAGGATGCGCAGGGGGTTGCGCTCGAGGCGGGCCTGGCTCTCGGGCGAGAGGCTGTCGCGGTGGGGCGCGAAGTGGGCGACGAGGGCGTCGCGGTAGCGGGCGCGGGTCTCGGGGCCGCCGATGGAGTTGAGGCGCACCTTGAACTGCGTGAGCCCGAGGTCGCGGAAGAACGACGCCGCGAGGTCGATGACCTCGGCGTCGACCGCGGGGGAGCCGTCGCCGTAGACCTCGACGCCCACCTGGAAGAACTCCCGGTAGCGCCCCTTGGCGGGCCGCTCGGCGCGGTACATCGGGCCCACGTAGAACCACCGGGTGACCGGCTCGCGGGCGAGCACCGAGTGCTCGAGGGCGGCGCGCACGGCGGAGGCGGTGCCCTCTGGGCGCAGGGCGAGGCGACGGCCGCCGCGGTCTTCGAAGGTGTACATCTCCTTCTCGACGATGTCGGTGGTCTCGCCGACGCCGCGCTGGAAGAGCTCGACGTACTCGCAGAGGGGGGTGCGCACCTCGGCGAAGCCGTAGCGACGACACGACTCGCGAAACGTGGTTTCGAGCCGCTGCCAGCGCGCGCCCTGCCCGTCGCCCGGGAGGAGGTCGTTCATGCCCGTGACGGCCTGGAGGGTTGCCATGGAGTCGGGTGCGGGGTGTAATCGGGTTCTGTGCAGGGGGTCAAGGCGTCCGACGCGCCGCGGGTGCATTCGCCGCGCGCCCGCGCAGAGTACCTGAGCAGGTAAACACGGTGGCGCTTGACGCGCTGCGCCGCATCGCGGAAACGTGCCTGCCCAGCTACACCGTGAACGAGCTACACCGCTGCTCTGCCCTCGACCTGGCTACCATGATCCGCACCGGCCGCGTGAGCAGTCGCGAGGTGGTCGAGTCGCACATCGCCCGGGTGCGCCGGGTGAACCCGCGGCTCAACGCGATGGTGTGCGACCGCTTCGACGACGCCCGCGCGGAGGCCGACGCCGCCGACGCCCGGCGGGCCGCGAGCGCCGACGACCTGCCCCCGCTGCACGGCGTGCCGTGCACCATCAAGGAGGCCTTCTCGGTCACGGGGATGCCCTGGAGCGCGGGGCTGGTCTCGCGCCGCGACCTGCGGGCGACGGCCGACGCGGCGACGGTGCAGCGGCTGCGGGCGGCGGGCGCCATCGTGCTCGGGGTGACCAACACCTCCGAGCTGTGCATGTGGATGGAGTCGGTCAACCGCATCTACGGCCGCACGACGAGCGCCTACGACACCGGGCGCACCTCCGGCGGCAGCTCTGGCGGCGAAGGGGCGATGGTGGGCAGCGGCGCGTCGCCCTTCGGCCTCGGGTCCGACATCGGCGGATCGATCCGGATGCCGGCCTTCTTCAACGGGGTGTTCGGGCACAAGCCGTCGGGCGGTCTGGTGCCGTCGAGCGGGCAGTTTCCGCAGGCGACGGGCTCCGCGGGGCTGATGCTCTCGACCGGCCCGCTCACCCGCAGCGCGCGCGACCTGATGCCGCTGCTGCGCCTGCTGGCGGGCCCCGACGCGGGCGACCCGATGTGCCGCGCGATGCACCTGGGCGACCCGGCCGCGGTCGACCTCTCGACGATCACGGTGCACGACGTCCGCGACGACAAGAGCCTCCAGCGCTTCCCCATCGAGGCCGCCCTGCTCGACGCCCAGGAGGCCGCGGTGCAGGCGCTGGCGCGTCGGGGCGCGCGCATCCAGAAGACCTCCGTGCCCGGCCTGGCCGACGCCTTCGAGCTGTGGAGCGCGGCGATGCACGTCCGCAACAAGGTGAGCTTCGCGGCGCTGCTGGGCGGCGAAGGGGCGCCGATGAGCACCGGGGCGGTGCTGCGCGAGCTGCCCATGGCCTTCGCGGGGCGCTCGGACTTCACGGTCCCGGCGCTGGGCCTGGCGCTGGCCGAGCACCTCCCGCTGCTGCTGTCGGCGCGGATGCTGACGATGACCGCCCGCATCGAGCACCTGCGCTCGCGCATCGACGGGCTGCTGGGGGCGCACGACGTGATGTTGTTCCCATCGCACCCGCGGGTGGCGCCCAAGCACCACGCGGCGCTGCTGCGCTTCGCCGACGCGGGCTTCACGGGGGTGTTCAACGTGCTCGAGGTGCCGGTGACGCAGGTGCCGCTCGGGCTCGACGCGCGGGCCCTGCCGCTGGGCGTGCAGGTCATCGGCGCGCGCGGGCAGGACCACGTCCCCATCGCCGTGGCGATGGCGCTGGAGGAGGCGCTCGGGGGCTGGGTTCCGCCGGCGGAGTGGAGCTAAACGGCTACCGCGGGTCGAAGTGGTCGACGACGCCGGCGATGGAGCCCGCGGCGTCGACCGACACGCCCTCGATGATGCGGGCGGTCCAGCGGAGCATCTCGGCGCGGCCGCGGGCGTAGTCGCCGGCGCGCACGGCGCGGAGGTCGGCCCGGTCGGCGGCGGACATGGCGTAGGCGCCGCCGCCGCAGCCGCGGCAGACGACGCCGCCGAGGTGGGGGTCGACGGTGACGCGGGCGCCGTCGGGGGCGGGGGTGTCGCAGCGCACGCAGCGGTCGAGGGCGACGGCGTGGCCGGTGTGGTCGAGCACCTCGAAGGCGAAGCGCACGAGGCGGGCGGCGAGGGCGTCGCGGTCGTCGCTGGCGGCGGCGGCGGTGTAGAGCTCGCCTAGCAGGAGGAAGAGGGCGCCGTCGTGGGGGGCCGGCTCGGCGACGGCGCGCACGATGCCAGTGGCGGCGAGGGCTGCGGTCTGTGAGCGAAGGCCGCGGGCGAGGCCGGGCCAGACCTGCTCGACGAGGGCCTCCTCGAGGCGGGTGGCGCGGGCGGTGGTGGTGTACCGCACGCGGTAGAGGGCGAGGGGGGTGAGGGCGCCCATGAAGCGGCGCTTGGAGCGCTGGGCGTTGAGGGCGACGGCGTCGACGCGGGCGCCGTGCTCGGTGAGGAGCGTGACGCGGAGGTCTTGTTCGCGGTGGGGGCGACGGTCGAGGACGAAGGCGCGAGCGGCGTGCTCGGTCACACCGCGCGGAGGTCGGTGACGACGGCGCGGTGGGAGAGCTGCTCCGGTCGGTCCTGCGCGCGGGGGCGGAGGAGGAAGGACATCGCCAGGGTGGCCAGGACGGCGAACACGACGAGGGCGATGGCGAGGCCGAAGCGGCGGCCGCGGGCGTCGCTGTCGTCGAGCATGCGCGGCGGCAGCGGGAGCACCTCGCGGAGGCGCACCTCGATGGAGTAACGCGCGAGGACGTCGTCGGTCTTCACCCCGAGGGCGCGGGCGTAGGCGCGGAGGAAGCCGCGGACGAAGGGGTCACCCGGGAGCGACTCGAAGCGCCCTTCTTCGAGGAGGGCGAGAGACTGAGACGGGATGCGGGTGACGTCGGCGATCTCATCGAGGGAGAGCCCTCGATCTTCGCGCTCACGCCGCAGGAATGTCCCGATGGGTTCCATCAACACCTCGGTGCGGGATGGGCGGCAGCCCCGGTGGGCTGCGGGTTGACCAGACGCGCGCTCATGGGGCCACGGACCTTCCGAGCGACGCGCACTCCTGGCCCTCGGGGGTGTTGGCTCCGAGGGTGACGCAGCGCTGGAGGTCTTCCCGGGCGGCGTCTGGTTGATGAAGCTGGATGCGCGCCTTGGCGCGCCAGAGGAAGGCATTCTGGAACTGGTCGCAGCCCGCCACGGTCGTGCCGATGGCGCGGTCGAGGGCCTCGAGGGCGTGGGCGGCGTCGTTGGTGCGAGCGTAGGCCTCGCCCAGACGGGCGTTGCCGACGCAGAAGGTGGGCTGCCGGCGCACGGCGCGCTGGAGCACGTCGATGGCTTCCGGAAAGCGCTGGCGGTGGATGTACGCGAGCCCCAGGTTGCCCAGCGCGAGATGCTGGCTGCCGTAGGTGATCTCCTCCGTGGCGAGTCGAAGGATGAGCAGGGCCTCGTCGTAGCGGTCGAGGTTCATGAGCACGACGCCGAGGGAGTTGCGGGCGTCGGCGAGGGAGGAGCGGAGGCTCTCGTTCTCGACGGACTGCAGCGCGAAGAGCTCGACGGCGCGGCGGAGCGGGGCCTCGGCGCGGTTGAAGTGCCCGAGCCGCCCGTACACCAGGCCGAGGGTGAGGTGGGCCGAGGCGTTCTCGGGGTCGAGGCGAATGGAGCGCTCGAGGTGGGGAATGGCCCCCTCGGCGTTGTTCTCCTCCGCGAACATGGCGCGTCCCAGGTTCAAATCCGCCTGTGATTGCAGTCGTGCTTCTTCACTGACGCCAGCACAGGACCATCCTGCGACAGCAAGCCAACCCACGATCAAGCAAGCGAAGCGACGGTGTTCCGGGCGACCGATGTCATTCGAAGGCATCACGTCACGTTTCTGACCGGGCCGTAGAGCAGCGCATCTAACCGAAGGGTCTGGGATGGGTCAACCAGGAATTTGACAATCCCGGGGGTGAGGCGTGTCAGCCGCGCACCTGCTCTTGCATCCCGAGCAGGGTGTAGAGACGGCGGAGGGCGTCGATGTCGTCGATGGCGACCTTCTCCTCGGCGATGCGGATGTACTGCAACTCGCGGAGCTGGAGCACGGCGCGCTTCACCGCGTCGACGTCGAGGGAGGCGCGGGCGGAGAGCTCGAGCGGGGACACGGCGATCTGGGCGCCGCCGGAGGTGCGGCCGGTTTCGGCGGCGAGCTTGAGGAGGGTGTTGACGACCTTCGAGGTGGGGTCCCGGAGCAGCACGTTCTCGAGCTGGTCTTCGGAGTCGCGGAGCCGACGGACGAGCTGCTGGACGAGGCGCGTGGCGACCGCGGGCGAGCCGGAGAGGAGCTGGGTGAAGGTGTCGGGGTCGAGGGCCAGAACGACAACGTCGGAGAGGGCGAAGGCGCTGCCGTTGCGGAGGGAGCTCGGGACGAGGGCGACCTCGCCGAAGAGGTCGCCGGGCTTGAGGATGTGCATCGAGCGCTCGACGTTGCGCACGCGCTTGGCGACGCGCACGCGGCCCTCCTGGAGCATGAACACCTCGCGCGCAGCGTCGCCCTCGCGGAAGATCACCTCGCCGTTGGCGTAGCGGCGACCGAAGTGCTCGAGCAGCCGGTCGCGTTCGTTCGGGGAGATGTCGCTCATCGGTGGATGGCGCCGGTTATATCCCCATCGGCCGCAGCGCAGGAAGGCGCGAAAGGTGGGCGAGGGGCGGAGGAATTTGTTGACAGGGCGTCGCAGATCGCTAGAGTCCGCGCCCCGACGCCGGTGTAGCTCAGTCGGTTAGAGCAGGGGAATCATAATCCCAAGGTCGTTGGTTCAATTCCGACCGCCGGTACCCAGAAAGCCCTTCCACGGAAGGGCTTTCGCAATTCTGGGGTGCCTGCGCCGGGCGCGCGTCGAGCGCCTCCCGCCCGCTCAGCCTGTGGGGTCGTCGATGGGCGTCAGCGCCTGGTCGGCCACCCGGTAGCGCCGCAGGGCGCCTGGTCCCTCGACCACCGCCGCGGCGCCGAAGATGTGCGCGCGGTCTTCCCCCTCGAAGCGGTCGTCGCGCCGCTGGTGCAGGTGCCCGTGCAGCACGTAGGTGTGCTCCACGGCGCGCAGCACCGGGTGCATCGCCGCATGGTCGAGCAGCCCGTCGAACCAGTGCCACGCCGCGCGGTGCACCTTCGTGGGCGGGTGGTGCTGCGCGAGCACCGCCGCCACGCCCCGGCGCGCCGCGGCCTGCACGGCGAGCCCGATAGACCGGCGCTCGGGCGTGGAGACCTCCCCCGCCGAGCGCCACCAGCGCTGCGCCCGGGTGGTGGAGACCGGCGCCAGCACCACGTCGGCGAGCTCGATCACTGCGCCGGGCGAGCTGGTGCGCGCGTAGGAGCGCAGCGGCCCTGCGAGGGCGTCGAGCCAGGCGCTCGAGGACGAGTACACGTCGTGGTTGCCCGGGAGCAGGGTCACCCGCGCGGGGTCGATGCCCCCGTCGACGAGCACCTCCGCGAGCACCTCGAACTGCGCGAGGGTGCCCTCCTCGGTGAGGTCGCCCGTCACGACGAGGTGGTCGAAGCCGAGCGTGACCGCGTGGCGCAGCGCCTCCGCGAACGACCTCCGCCGCGCGCCCTCGTCGACCACCCGTCCGAGGGAGAGGTAGCCCCGGCGCACGATGGCCCCGAGCCCTGCGCCCCGGTGCGTCGCGGGCTCGAGCAGGTGCGCGTCGCTGAGGTGTGCGATGACGCTCACGTGGACTCCACTGCCCCGGTGTGGCGCCGCCGGGGGCGTGCGTCCAGGGGAGAGTTGGGGAGCGGAGGGTTCGGTGGGGACTACGGGCTCGCGCGCGGGATGATGCACCCGCGCAGCGGCGGGGGCGTCAGCTCGGAGATGACGTAGGAGCCGGACGCCGAGGTCATCGGACCGATGGTGTCCTGGAAGTAGGTGCAGACCACGTAGCCCGTGGTCATCACCACCAGCGGGAGCCAGCCCAGGGAACGTTCGCTCTTCGCCGCCATGCGCAATCGCAGGCTAGCGCACGATCGCGCAGGCTGTCGATGGAGTGGGGAGAGGGGACAGGGGAGAGGGCCCGGGGAAGGCCGGGAGGCGGGGAGGGGACCCGCTCAGCGCGGGTTGCGGTTGCGGTTGCGCCGGCTCCCGGTGTCGCGGATGTCGCCCGGGTCGGCCGTTGCGGCGGACTGGGTCACGGTGTCGGACGATTGCGCTGGGTCGAGGATCACGAACTCCACGCGGCGGTTGCGGGCGCGCCCGACGACGGTCTGGTTCGCCGTGATGGCGCGGTCGGGGCCGAAGCCCTGAGCCTCCATGCGGGTCGCGTCGATGCCGTGCTCGGTGAGCCAGCGCATCACCGCGATGGCGCGGCGGTTGGACAGGTCGACGTTATGGTCATGGTCGCCGCGGTCGTCGGTGTGGCCCTCGATGCGGATGCGGCGGATGAACCCGGCGGCGCGCAGTACGCCCGCAACGCTCGACAGGATCCCGAAGCTCTGCGGCTTGATGGTGTCCCGGTCGGTGTCGAAGAACACCGGACTCATGATGTTGATGCGCCCGCTGCTCATGGCGATGTCGCGGCGCGGGCAGCCGTTGAGGGCAGGGGTCTCTGAAGGCACGCCCGGCACCTCTGGGCACGCGTCCGTGGCGTCGGGTACCATGTCACGGTCGCGGTCGGCCAGCGGGCAGCCGACGCGCGCCGGGTCGGGGAAGGGGCCGCGGTGCACGTCGGGGCACACGTCGTCGTGGTCGAGGACGGTGTCGTGGTCGCGGTCGCCGTCGGGGCAGCCGCGGCGGTCGGGGTCGGGGTGGTCGCCCATCGGCGTGGTGACGCACTGGTCGTCGGGGTCGAAGACGCCATCGCTGTCGCTGTCGGGCAGGGGGCAGCCGCGGCGCGTGGGGTCGGGGTGCTCGCCCTGCGGAACGGTCACGCAGATGTCGTCGGGGTCGAAGACGCCGTCGCCGTCGGTGTCGAGCAGGGGGCAGCCGCGGCGCGCGGGGTCGGGGTGCGCGCCCTGCGGGGTTTCGGGGCAGATGTCATCGGAGTCGAGCACGCCGTCGTGGTCGCGGTCGCCGGGCTCGGCGGGCCGCTCGCGGGTGACCGGGGCGTACGCGACGGAGAGCAGGCCGCGCCCGGCGGGGATGCCGTAGCCGCGCTCGAGGCCGACGCCGCCGCCGAGGCCGACGAGGATGGTGTCGGAGATGAGGTAGTGCGCGCCGAGCATGACCTCGCCGCCCCACTGACCGGTCTGGAAGGCCGCGCTCCCCTGGCCGCGGCCGGCGGGCAGGTCGCGCACGGCCGAGAAGACGTAGGCCTCCGGGCCGATGGTGAGGTTGTCGTCGAGGGCGACGAAGCCGAGGGCGGCGTTGAAGCGCAGCTCGTTGCCGATGGCGAGGTTGACCGCGTCGATGTCGCCGCGAACCTGGAACGCCGCGCCCGCCGACCAGCGGACGATGCTGGCGCGGCCGGCGAGGGTGAGGCGTGGCTCGAAGCGCACCTGCTCGTCGCCGGTGTTGCTGCTCCGCGACCCGATGGGGGCCCAGAGGTTGGCGCCGAGGTGCAGCGAGATGGGGTCGCGGTCGGAGTGGCCTACGAGGCGGAAGCGCACGCCGAAGCGCAGGTCGCCGACGCCGACGCCCGCGGCCGGGCCCAGGGACGAGGTGCCCGCCGGGGAGGCCGTGCCGCCCTGGTAGAACGACAGCGGCAGCGAGACGCCGATGCCCACGCGGTCGAGGAAGGACACTGCGGCGCCGAGGTGGCCGACGAACTGCCCGGAGATGATGTTGGTGGTGGAGGAAGAGGTGGTGCCGTCGGCGGCCGCGAACTCCTGCCGCAGCACCAGGGGGTTGGCCGCGTAGTCGGCGACGATGCCCACCGAGAAGGTGCGCGTCGACGAGTACCAGGGGTGCTCGGACATGAAGAACACGTCGCCCGTGGTCGTGGGCTCGTAGCGATCGAGCGCCCACCCCGACACGGTCTGCGCCCCGGCGACGGAGGGCAGGATCGAACCGAGCAACGCGGCGAGCACCGCAAAACTTCGACGAGGCCTGAGGGTCTTCACGAGCGTACGTTCTCCTGCGGGCGAGGGTGCACGTGTCACCTCGTCGCCCGCCACAAACCGGCAGAGCTTAGGGACAGCCTCGCCGTGATCGCAAGAGAAAGGCTGCGCGCCGCGTCGAGGCCTTGACGGGCTGCGCGGCGGTCCCGCACGGTATCGCCCGACCGGCGTTGTCTTGTCGGCAGAGCCGGGAAGCTCCTCCAACCATGCGCGTCATCCATGTGCTCCACAGCATGACCTTCGGCGGCGCCGAGGTGCTCGTGCACGACTTCCTCAAGGCCACCCGCGACCGCGTCTCGCAGGTGGTGGTGTGCCTCGACGGCATCGGCCCGCTGGGCGAGTCGCTGCGGGCCGATGGGGTCCGCGTGGAGGTGCTCGGGCGCACCGGGGGGCTCCAGCCGAAGGTGGCCATCGACCTCCACCGGCTCATCGCCGAGGTGCGCCCCGACGTGGTGTGCGCGCACCAGTACACCCCCTACTCCTACGCCGCGATGGCCCTTGGCCCCATGCGCCACCGGCCCGGACTCGTGTTCGTCGAGCACGGGCGGCACTACCCCGACGCCCGGCGCCCGAAGCGGGTCGTCGCCAACAACCTCGTCTTCCTGCAATACACCCGGCGGGTCGTGGCGGTGTGCGGGTACATCAAGCGCCTTCTCGTCGAGAACGAGGGCATCCCCGCCGCTCGCATCGACGTCGTCTACAACGGCGTCGACCCCGCCCGCTTCGACCCCGCCCTGCGCGCCGCCCTCGACCCCGCCGGGGTGCGCGCCGCCCTCGGGCTCGACCCCGCCGCGCTCGTCGTCACCTGCGTCGCGCGCTTCCACCCGGTGAAGGACCACCCCACCCTCGTGCGCGCCTTCGCCCACGCCGCGCGGGAGCTCCCCGAGGCCCGGCTGCTCCTGGTCGGCGGCGGCGACGAGGCCCCCCTGCGCGCCCTCGCGGCCGAGCTCGGCGTGGGCGGGCGCGTGGTGTTCGCGGGCGTGCGCCGGGACATCCCCGCCCTCTACGCGGCGAGCGACCTCTTCGCGATGGCGTCGCTCTCCGAGGGCACCTCGGTGACCCTCCTCGAGGCGATGCTCTCCGAGCGGGCGGCGCTGGTGACGGACGTCGGCGGCAACCCCGAGATCGTCGCGCGCGGGGTCACCGGCGAGCTCGTCCCGCGGGGCGACCACGCGGCCATGGGGGCGGCGATGGTCGCCCTCCTGCGCGACCCCGAGCGGCGCGCGCGCATGGGCGCGGCGGGGCGCCGCCGGGTGCTCGATCGATTCACCCAGCAACGCATGCACGAGGGCTGGCTCGGCGCCCTCCACGACGCCGCCGCCCGCTGAACAAGGAGCCCCCCCAAGACCCATGTGTGGCATCGCCGGGATCGTGAACCTCTCCCCCGCGCTCCCGCCGCCGTCGCGGGAGCTGGTGCGCGCCATGGTGCGGACCCTCCGGCACCGCGGGCCCGACGAGTTCGGGGTGTACCGCGACGGGCGGGCGGCGCTCGGGCACGCGCGGCTCTCCATCGTCGACCTCGCCAGCGGGCAGCAGCCCCTGTCCAATGAAGACGACACGCGCTGGCTGGTCTTCAATGGAGAGGTGTTCAACTTCGTCGAGCTGCGGGCCGAGCTCGAGGACGCGGGGCACACCTTCCGCACGCACTCCGACACCGAGGTGATCGTCCACGCCTGGGAGCAGTGGGGCATCGAGGCCTTCTCCCGCTTCAACGGACAGTGGGCCATCGCGCTGTGGGACAGCGTGTCCGAAGAGCTGGTGCTCTGCCGCGACCGGGTGGGCGTGCGCCCGCTCTTCGTCCACGAGGGCGGCGGCCGGGTGCGCTTCGCCAGCGAGGTGAAGGCCCTCTACGCCGACCCGGACGTGCCGCGGGGCCTGGACGTGCGCGGCATCGAGGAGACCTTCACCTTCTGGGCGTCGCGGGCGCCCACCACGGTGTTCACCGACATCGCCGAGCTGCCGCCCGGGGTCGTGCGGCGGTACACGAAGTCCGGCGCGCGCCACGACCACGTCTACTGGCAGCCCGAGTATCCCCGGGTGCAGGGCGACGCCCCCCGCGACCACGACAGCTGCACCCTCGACGAGGCCGTCGCGGGCCTGCGCGACCGGCTGCTCAAGGCCTCCGAGCTGCGGATGCTCCGCGCCGACGTGCCCGTCGGGGCGTACCTCTCCGGCGGCATCGACAGCAGCTACGTGGCGTGGCTGGCGCGCGACGCCGTGCGCGGGCGCTTCCACACCTTCTCGCTGCGCTTCGAAGACCCCGAGTACGACGAGACCCCGTACCAGCGCTTGATGGTCGAGCGGCTGCACAGCGACCACGCCGAGGTGGTGGCGTCGCGCTCGGACATCGCGCGGGTGTTTCCGGACGTGGTGGCGCACGCCGAGCGGCCGTTGTTGCGCACGGGGCCCGCGCCGCTCTTCCTGCTGTCGAAGCTGGTGCGAAGCCAGGGGCTCAAGGTGGTGCTCACCGGCGAAGGCTCCGACGAGATGCTCGGCGGCTACGACCTCTTCCGCGAGGCCAAGGTGCGGCGCTTCTGGTCGCGGCAGCCCGACTCCAAGCTTCGTCCGAAGCTCTTCGATCGGCTGTACCCCTGGCTCGCGCGGTCGCCCGCGGCGGCCCGGGGGCTGGCGCTGCAGTTCTGGGCCCGGGGCATCGACAAGCCCGACGACCCCACCTTCTCGCACGGCCCGCGGTGGTCGAGCGCGTCGGCCCTCCAGCGCTTCTTCTCCGCGGAGATGCGCGGGCGCATGGCGGCGGACCCGCGGCCCGCGGCGGTGGCCTCGCTGGTCGCCTCGCTACCCGCGGACTTCCCCCGCTGGGACCCGCTGGCCCAGGCCCAGTACCTGGAGGTGGTGACCCTGCTCAACCCGTACATCCTGGCGTCCCAGGGCGACCGGATGCTCATGGCCAACTCCGTCGAGGGGCGCTTTCCCTTCCTCGACAAGGAGGTGATGGCCTTCGCCAACGCGATGCCGGCGCGCTTCAAGCTGCGCGGGCTCGACGAGAAGCACGTGCTCAAGCGGGCGGCGGCGGCGGTGCTGCCGCGGGAGATCCTGGAGCGACCGAAGCAGCCCTACCGCGCCCCCGACGCGGCGTGCTTCACCGGCGCCGACGCGCCGGAGTGGGTGCGCGAGCTCACCACCGAGCGGGCGCTGAAGGCCGTCGGGGTCTTCGACGCCACCGCCGTGACGGCGCTCATGGAGAAGGCCCGGCGGGTGGCCGCGAAGGGCGGCGACGCGGGCTTCAGCAACGCCGACAACATGGCCGTGGTGGGGGTGCTCTCGACCCAGCTCCTGCACCAGCGGCTCATCGAGCAGAAGCACCACGGCGACGACGGGGTGCCGTTTCGCACCGAGGTGCACCGGGTCGATTGATGGGCGCGGCGCCGTGGGTCAGCGCACCGCCCGGCACGCGTCGACGACGGGCGCGAGCATCGGGCTGTGCATGGGCTCTCCTGCGCGGGAGAACACCACGATCCCACCCTCCTCCCCCCCCCGCGCGAACGCCGGGGGGACGACGGCCCGATGCAGGGCAGCGATGGGCCGATGCAGGGTGTTTTCGCCCGATGCAGGGCAGCGATGGGCCGATGCAGGGTGTTTTCGCCCGATGCAGGGCAGCGATGGGCCGATGCAGGGTGTTTTCGCCCGATGCAAAGGTGTTTCCGCGCCGATGCAGAGTGGATTACCGTCGGTGCATGGCGACACCCAAGAGTGTGAAGAAGGGCACGACCAAGGCGGTCCCGGTCCCGGCGCGGCAGGCCATGGTCACCGCGGCGCGGGCCCTCGCGACGAAGGACATCCAGCGCCCGCCGCCTTACGTGGCGACCTGGCTGGCGTGGGCCGACGCCCTGGCCCGGCTCGCGGCGAAGGACGCGTCGGCGCTGCTGCTGGTCCCGCTCAGCGAGGGGGCCCTGACGGTGGCGGAGCTGGAGCGCTTCGCCGCGGGGGTCGGGCTCGCGCGGGAGTACGTCCAGGTCGCCGGGGTGTTGCGCCTCAGCACCGTCGCGACGGTCACCGACGCCGAGCGGGCGCTGCTCTGGTCGGTGCGGGCCGACCAGCGGCGGCTCGATCGCGCCCTGCTGCTGCGCTTCGCCGACGACTCCGCGGGGAGGTCCTTCCTGCGGGGGCTGCGGCAGGGTGATCCCACCGACCCCGTGGACGCCCTCGACGACACCGAGAAGCTGCTCGCGCTCGCCGACAGCGACGCGCACCGGGCCTGGCTCGACGCCCTCCCGAAGGGCGAGGGCGCGGCGGTGAAGCGCCTGCACGACGTCCTGCCGGGGCTGCGGGAGGCCGCCGCGCGGCTCGCCCCGACGACCGAGGCCGCGGAGAAGCGTGAGCTCTTCCGGCGGGTGCTCACGCTGCTGTTGGCCACCGCGGGGCGCGTCGGCCGCGCGGGGCGCTACCTCACCGGGGACATCCCGGGGCGCGAGCGGGCCTACGCGGTGTTCAAGCGCCCGAAGGCGAAGAAGCCGCGCAAGAAGGCTGCGTCGCCCGCCTGAGGGCTGCGAGAGGTCCTTTCCACTCGGGATCAGCACTTTCAAGGTGCCGATGAACCCGCCGCCGAGCCCGTCGCCACGCCCTGAAGGACGCGGCAACGCGTGCAGCAATAAAGGCCGCAACGGCCTGTCCGATGTTCATGAACCGCGACCAGCCCGCTTGCGGGCTTCATCGCTGCACGCGTTGCCGCGTCCTTCAGGGCGCGGCGACGGGCTCGGCGGCACATCAAAGGGGCCGCCACCGCCCCCGCGGCCCGCCTCCTGCTAAGGACCGTTGCCAGAGAGTTCACCCGCCGTGCGCCGCTGGCGCATCCTGCGGGGCGATTCTTCCCTGGGCTCACGTCCGTCCCCCCACAGGTCAACCCATGAAGCGCCCACTCCTCTCGTTCGCCGGTGCCCTCGTCGCCGCCTACGCCCTCGCGGCGTGCGGCCGCTCGGAGCTCGATGTGCCCGAGGACGTCCCTGACGCCGACGTCGCGGTCGATGTGCCACTCGATCGGCCTGACACACCCGATGTCCCCGATCGCCCGGACATCCCCGGCCCGCAGTGCGTCTCCAACCGCGACTGCGACGACGCCCTCCTCTGCAACGGCGTCGAGAGCTGTCAGTCCGGCCGCTGCGTCCCCGGGCCTGCACCCGTCTGCGACGACAACGTGGTGTGCACCGTCGACCAGTGCGTCGAGGGCCGCGGCTGCGCCTTCGCGCCCGACAGCAGCCGCTGCATCGCCCCGGCCTTCTGCGACCCGATGCGCGACTGCACGCCGGTGGAGTGTGTCCGCGACGACAACTGCGACAACGGCGACCCCTGCGACGGCGCCGAGCGCTGCGGCGGCGGGCGCTGCGTGCGGGGCGACGCCCTCTCCTGCGACGACGGCGTCGCGTGCACCGCCGACCGATGCATCCCCGGCCGCGGCTGCGTGACCGTGCCCGACGACACGGCGTGCAACGACCCGAGCTTCTGCAACGGCGTCGAGCGCTGCGTCGCCGGCCGCGGGTGCGTCGCCGAGATGCCCGTGCGCTGCGACGACAACGACCCCTGCACCGCGGACTCCTGCGACGAGGCCCGGCGCACCTGCATCAGCCGCCCCCGCGACGACGACGGCGACGGCTTCGGGCCCGCGGCCTGCGCGGGCGGCCGCGACTGCAACGACAACGACCGCTCGGTGAACCCCGGCGCCACGGAGGCCTGCCTCGACGGGCGCGACAACAACTGCGACGGCCGCGCCGACTGCGCCGACGTCACCTGCGCGGGCACCCCCGCCTGCGGGATGTGCGTCCCGACTGGTCTGGAGGTGTGCAGCGACGGGCGCGACAACGACTGCGACCGCCTGGCCGACTGCGCCGACCCGGAGTGCGTCCGCACCCCGGCCTGCGCGATGTGCATCCCGACGGGCCCCGAGGCCGACCCGATGGCCTGCGCCGACGGCCGCGACAACGACTGCGACGGGCAGACCGACTGCGCCGACTCCGCCTGCGTGCGCCTGCCGGGCTGCGTGATGTGCGTGCCCACCGGGCGCACCGAGGTGTGCAACGACGGCCGTGACAACGACTGCAACGGCGCGACGGACTGCGCCGACGCCGCGTGCCGCGACACCGCGGCCTGCCGGGTGGCCAACGACACCTGCGAGTCGCCGACGATCATCTCGGTGCCCGGGCGGGCGAGCGGCGTCACCACCACGGCGCGCGACGACTTTACCCCGGCCTGCGCGGGCAACGGGGCGCCCGACGTGGTGTACGTGATCCGCAACCCGACGCGGCAGACGATCACCCTCGACACCGAGGGCAGCGCGTACGACACGGCGCTCATCGTGTTTCGCGGCGACTGCGCCTCGGGGCCCATCGCCTGCGACGACGACGGCGGCACCGGGACCAACTCCCGGCTGGTGCTCGCCAACGCCGAGCCCGGCAACTACTTCGTCGTGGTCGACGGGTGGAGCGGGGCGCGCGGGGCGTTCCAGCTGCGGGTGAGCCTCGGGACGACGGAGATCTGCGACAACGGGACGGACGACGACGGCGACGGGCTCGCCGACTGCGCCGACCGGGCGGACTGCGGCGCGAGCCCGATCTGCATGATGTGCATGCCGACGGGCCCGGAGGCCGACGCCCGGACCTGCAGCGACGGGCTCGACGACGACTGCGACGGGCAGACCGACTGCGCCGACCCCGACTGCCGCCTCGGCGGGTTCTGCGGCTGCGTGCCGGCGCCCGAGGTCTGCGACGACGGGCGCGACAACGACTGCGACATGCTCGTCGACTGCGCCGACCCGAACTGCCGGGGCACCCCGGCGTGCCCGATGTGCGTCCCCACGGGCACCGAGGCCGACCCGATGTCCTGCGCCGACGGGCGCGACAACGACTGCGACGGGCAGACCGACTGCGCGGACATGTTCTGCGTGCCGCAGCCGGTGTGCTCGGCGCCGCCGCCCAACGACACCTGCGCGCGGCCCACGGTGGTGTCGGTGCCGTCGAGCACCATGGGCAACCTCGACGGGGCCCGCAACGACTTCACCCCGGTGACCGTGGGGTTCCCGGGCTGCCAGGGCGGAGCCGGGGCCGACGTGGTGTACGTGTTCCGGGTGACCCGCGCGTCGACGATCACCGTCGACACGCTGGGCAGCGCCTTCGACACGGTGCTCTACGTGCGCCGCGAGCCCTGCCAGACGGGGACGCAGGTGGCGTGCAACGACGACGCGAGCGGGGTCTCCTCGCGGGTGACCTTCGCGGCGACGCCGGGCGTGTACTACGCCTTCGTCGACGGGTTCAGCGCGCAGTCGCGGGGCAACTTCGTGCTCAACATCACCGAAGGGGCGACGCGGGAGATCTGCAACAACCTCGTCGACGACGACGGCGACAGCGCCGTCGACTGCGCCGACCCCGACTGCGCCCTGGACCCGGCCTGCCGGTGCATCCCGGCGCCCGAGACCACCGACACGGCCTGCAGCGACGGCCGCGACAACGACTGCGACGCCGAGGTCGACTGCGCTGACATGAGCTGCCGGGACACCCTGGCGTGCTGCCGCTCGACGGGCGCCGAGGCCGACGCCCGGACCTGCAGCGACGGGGTCGACAACGACTGCGACGGGCAGGTCGACTGCGCCGACCCGGGCTGCGCCGCGCAGCCGATGTGCTGCCGCCCGACGGCGGCGCGGGAGATGGGCGTGGCCGCGTGCACCGACGGCCGCGACAACGACTGCGACGGCGTGGCGGACTGCGCCGACTCGGACTGCCGCCCCAACGCCACCGGCGGCGGCGAGTGCTGCAACGGCCGCGACGACAACGCCAACGGGCTCATCGACGAGTTCTCGTGCGCGTGCGAGAGCAACCCGCAGTGCGCGGGCGTCGGCTCGGGCGGCCCCTTCCCCTCCAACGCCTGCTGGAACACCACCTTCCGGGTGTGCGCGCCGCGCTGCGACCTGCTGGGGGGCAACCTGTTCTGCAACAACTTCTTCCCGGGCACGCGCTGCAACCCCATGACGGGGGAGTGCTCGCGCTAGAGGGTCGGTCCGCGGCGCTCCCCTCGGAGGGCGAGGCTGGTGACCGACGACGTGGGCGGGCGCTCCGTCCAATCCCCTATGTCCCTCAATGGTATTACCGTCGCCACCCGCCGCCGTGATCGCCGCCCGCTCCCTCCTCGCGCTCGCCCTCCTCGGCTGCGCCTCCGCCCCCGCCCCGGAGCCCCCGACCGCGGCGACCGCCCGCCGCCGCCGCCGCCGTCGTCGCCCCGCCGCCCCCTCGACGGCGCCGTGCGACGCCCTGCGCGCGGAGTCCCGCGCCACCGTGGCCCGCGCCCTCGGCGCCCGCCCCGCGACGACCTGGCCCGCGCTCGCCGCCCTCGACTGGTGCGCGCCGACCCCCAGCGGCGGCGCCTGGGCCCTGCACGTCGATGAGCTCGCCGTCGAGCGCGACCCCGACACGCGCCGCGAGGGGCTCGCCGGGACCTTCTCGCTGGTGCACGCGAGCATGGAGGGCGCGCGCACGTCGGTGCGCCCCTGGAGCGAGGGGATCACCGGCTCCGAGGGCAACCTCGTGTGCGCCCCCGGGGACGAGTGCGTCTCGGTCGAGGCGCCCTCCCTCTTCGACCACGACGGCGACGGCGAGCCCGAGGTCTTCGTGCGCGTGGCGACCGTGCGCGAGCGCGGCGCCGGGAGCTTCCACGGCCGCGTGTGGACCTTCCGCGACGGCGCCGTGGACGTGTACCCCCCGTCGCGCCCGTGGATGGTCGCCGCGGTGCGCGACGTCGACGGCGATGGCCGCCCCGACCTGCTCACGCACGGGCACTACCTCGCCGAGGCCCCGGGGCCCTGCGGCCGCGCGCCGGTGCTCGCGACGGGGCCGCTGCTGGCGGCGCACTCCCTGCCCGACGGGCGCTTCAGCCTGGACGACGCGGCCGCGCGGCGGGCCGACCGGGAGGCCTGCCCCGCGGCGACGGCGAGCGCCGAGGCGGCGGTGGTGACGGCGCCGGGCGGCGGGGTCGACCCGGCCGCGACCTTCGTGCGCGCGGTGTGCGCGCGGCTGTGGGGCGCGAGCGCCGCGGCGGTGACCCGGCGGCTGCAGGCGAGCGCCGAGGCGGTGCGCGCGGGCGGTGAGCGCTGCGCGACGCGGCCGAGGGCGAGCAACCTCGACGTGCTAGTGGAGTGGGTGCAACAGATGCCCGCAGTAGACCTTCGATGAGCGTATTTCCCCTGAACCCCGCGCAGCTCGCGGCGGTGGCGCACGGCGCGGGCCCGGCCCTGGTGCTCGCGGGCGCGGGCTCGGGCAAGACCCGGGTGATCACCCAGCGCATCGCGCGGCTCATCGAGGTGGGCAACCTGCCGCGCACCATCGCGGCGCTCACGTTCACCAACAAGGCCGCCGAGGAGATGCAGGAGCGGCTGCACGGGGTGGTGGGCCCGGCGGCGAAGGACGTGTGGATCTCCACCTTCCACGCGCTGGGGGGCGAGATCGTGCGGCGCGAGATGCCCCGGGGCAGCGCCTTCGTGGTGTACGACGCTGCAGACACGGGCGGGCTCATCAAGGAGATCCTGCGCGAGCGGCCGACGGAGGTGGACGGCAAGCGGCTGGACTCCGGGGCCATCCTGGCGCGCATCTCCCACGCGAAGAACGCGATGTGCGCCCCGGAGGAGCTCGTCGCGGACGGAGAGGCCAACGAGTACGACGAGCTCGCGGCGTGGGTGTACCCGCGCTACCAGGCGGCGCTGCAGCGGCTGCGGGCGCTGGACTTCGACGACCTCATCCTGTGGCCCTTGCAGAAGCTCACGGAGGACGAGGCCACGCGGGACAAGTGGCGCGCCAAGATGCGCTACCTGCTGGTGGACGAGTTTCAGGACACCAACCGCGCGCAGCTGTTGTTGGTGAAGCAGCTGGTGGGGCCGTCGGGCAACGTGTTCTGCGTGGGCGACGACGACCAGTCGATCTACGGGTGGCGCGGGGCCGACATCGCCAACGTGATCGATTTCGGGTCGCACTTCCCCGGCGCGAAGAAGCTCGCGCTGGAGCAGAACTACCGCTCGCGGCGCCCGGTGCTGGAGGTGGCCAACGCCATCATGGAGGGCCAGGTGCGGGCCTTCCCGAAGCGCCTGTTCACCGACCGCGAGGGCGGCGCGCCCGTGAAGGTGGTGCACTGCGACAGCGGCGAGGGGGAGGTGAAGTTCGTCCTGTCGACGATCGAGAAGCTCCTGGCCAAGGGGTACAAGAAGAAGGAGATCGGGGTGCTGTACCGCTCCAACCTCCTGTCGCGGGGCGTGGAGGAGGCGCTGCGCCTGGCCAACATCCCGTACCGGCTCATCGGCGGCACCTCGGTCTACGAGCGCCGCGAGGTGAAGGACCTCATCGCGTACCTGCGCCTCGCGGTGTATCCGCACGACGAGATCTCGTTTCGCAGGGTGGTCAACTACCCGGCCCGGGGCATCGGGGACGTGACCCTCACGCGGCTGGAGAAGTACTCCCTCGCGCGAGGTGTCCCCCTGCTGGAGACCGCGGAGCACTCGGCGACGATCCCCGACCTGTCGGCGGCGACGCGGGAGTCGCTGCTGGGCTTCGCGCGCATCGTACGGGCGACGCGGGCACAGCTCGACAAGGGCGTCGGGCTGAGCACCGTGGCCGCGCAGGTGGCGCGCACCATCAAGCTGAAGGAGGACATCTTCGCGGCGGGCCCGACGGCGGTGGTGGCGGGGCGGCGCTGGGGCAACGTCGAGCAGCTGCTCAAGACCATGGACAAGGCCGCGGCGACGACCGTCGGCGAGGTGGGCGCGGTGCTCCAGCGCCTCACGCTGCGCTTCGCCGAGGAGGAGGAGCAGGGCGTCGACCAGGTGACGCTGAGCACCCTCCACGGCTCCAAGGGGCTGGAGTTCGGGACGGTGTTCTTCCTCGGGTGCGAGGAGGGGATCATCCCCCACTCGCGCACCGACAACCCCCGCGCGACGGACATCGCGTCGACCATCGACGCGGGCGAGGAGCGGCGGCTCTTCTACGTGGGCGTGACGCGCGCGAAGGAGCAGCTCTACCTGATGCGCGCGGTGAAGCGCGCGATGAGCCGCGGCGGGGCGAAGCCGACGACCCAGACGAGGTTCCTGACGCTTCCGACGCTGCCGGAGGGGATGATCACCGCGGAGACCTTCAACAGCGAGGCGCCGCTCCAGGTGGTGGACATCGCCGCGCAGATCTCTCGCTTCCGCGTCGGGCTGATGGCGAAGAAGACCTGACGTAGACGCCCGCGCGGGCGTCGTGCTCTCTTGCGCCGCGGAGACCGACACCGATGCGCATCGCGATGGCTGGACTGACCGTGTTGCTCGCCCGCGCGAGCTGTTCCGACCGGGCGCACCCGGTGACCACCTCGGCGGCGGAGGGGACGTCGGGGGACGTGGAGATCGCGACCGCCCGCGACGGGGGCGCGCGCCGCCCGCGCGAGGTCGCCGCCCGCCACCTGCTGGTGATGTACGCCGGCAGCGAGCACGCGCCCGCGTCGATCACCCGCACCTCCGCGGCGGCCCGCGCGCGCGCGGAGGAGGCCCTCGGTCGCGCCCGCGCCGGGGAGGACTTCGCCGGTCTGGTGCGGGAGTACTCCGACGAGCCCGGCGCCGGGGAGCGCGGCGGCTCGCTGGGTCGCTTCGGCCGCGGCCGCATGGTGCGCGCCTTCGAGGAGGCCGCCTTCGAGCTGGACGTCGACCAGATCTCCGGGCTGGTGGAGACGCCCTTCGGGTTCCACGTCATCCAGCGGACGGAGTGACCCGCTACCGAAGCTGACCGCAGACGTCCGGGTCGAAGCCGCTGCTGCCGCCGATGCGCGCGGGCTGCGCCACGGGCTCGGTGCGCTCGTCGATGCTCGCCAGGAAGGCCAGCAGCTGGCGCAGGCGGGCGGCGCCCCCGACGCCCTCGAACATCCCCGTCGGCGCGAAGAGGTCGCGGTGCGCGGCGAAGCGCTCGCCGAGGGCCTCCTCCAGGGTGCGCGCGTTGCCCGCGTGGAAGTACGGCGCCCCGTGCGCGACGCCCAGGAGCGACGGCGGGTTGAAGCCCGTCGCGCCCTGCGACGCGGTGGTCATGTTGGCGCGCACCTCGAGCAGGTCGACCCCGGCGGGCGCGACGCCGGGGCCGGCGGCCCAGGTGCCGACGTTGCGTACGGCGCACGCGAGCTGGTCGTTGGCCGGGTCGAAGGGTGACAGCCGGAAGGTGCCGCCCTCGGCGAGCAGGGTCGTGGGCGCGCCGGGGGGGCGGGACCATCGCCGGGTGATGAGCGAGCCCGTCACCCGGTCGTTGTTGGCCTCGCTGGGGGGATAGAAGCCCCGCGACAGGCTCCAGCGGGGCCCCGCGTGGCAGCCGTCGCAGCCCGCCTGGGTGAAGATCTCCCGGCCCTCGCGCACGTCGTCGGGCGTCCCGGCCGCGGGGGGCCGCGGCGTGCGGATGGACCCGATGTAGCGGGTGATCAGCGCCCAGTCGTCGAGCACCCCGCGCGGCGCCCCGGTGCCCGCCGGGGTCGCGATGGCGTCGATGGAGCCCGACAGGCCATCGTGCGGCGCGGCCGTGCGCAGCTGCATCCCGACGGGCGCGGTGCCGTCGAACACGATGCGGTCGTCGGTGGAGACGCGCGGCGGCGTGGCGCCATCGTTGGCGCGGTGCACCACAGCCCCGACCCCGCCGGAGTTTCCGCGGACGTTGAGCTCGAAGTCCGCGACCTCATCGAAGACGGCCGTCCAGTTCATGATGCGGGGCGCGCCCATGGCGTCGACGGTGGCGTCGAGGGAGATCGACTGCCGCGGGCCGCGGCCGAAGTACCAGGTGACGTTGTCGGTGAGCCCGTCGGGGTGGCACGACTCGCAGGAGTTCCACCCCTGGCCCTTGAGCGACCAGCGCCCGAGGCCCGTGACGAAGAGCCTGCGGCCGTCGGCGGCCTGCGCGTCGGCGCCCGTGGGCGGTGCGCTCGACGCGACCACGGACGCCACCGTCTGGTTGGAGAAGGTGACCACCGCGACGTTGCGCGAGTGCTCCTGCACGCTGAGGGCGGTGGACCCGGTGGAGGTCACGGCGAGCCCGTAGGGAAGCCGCGCGGGGGTGGCGGCCGCGCCGAGGTCGATGAAGGGCGGCAGCGTGTCGACGGTGGGGTTGCCCACCTCGACGAGGGACCCGGAGGGGCTGAAGCGCACGCGGAAGAGGGCGTCGCTGCCGTAGCCGACCACCCACGCGACGGTCGACCCCGCGGTGCTCCCGGCCACCAGCGGCTGGAACACCATGTCGACGGGCAGCAGGGGATAGCGGCGCGAGGCGTCGTCGGGCACCCGGCGGTTTTCGTAGAGGGCGAAGAAGCGCGCGTTGAGCAGCACGCGCTGCGAGGGGAGCTCGAAGCCGGTGGACTGGTCGAGGACGAAGATCGCCCCGGTGTGCTGCGTGCGGAAGTTGACCAGCAGCGGGTCGAGCGGCGCCACCGCCGGAGGACCGCCATCGGGCACGTCGGTGACCGGCAGGACATCGGGGACGGACGGGACGTCGGGGAGGGCCGCGTCGGGGAGGTCCGCGTCGGGGAGGGCCGCGTCGGGGGATGTCCCGCCGTCGGGGGGAGGCGCCGGGGCGGCGGGTCCGACGGGTCCGCGGGGGGACTCGCAGAGGGCGGTGACGTAGACGCGACCCGACGCGATCGCGAGGGAGGAGAGCTGGTTGGGGAAGCACCCCGCGGTGGCGGTGTCGGTGCTGCGGAAGCCCATGTCGGCGGCGGGGCTGAGAGTGGTCGCCGTGAGGGCGCGCGGGCCGAGGGTGTAGCGGTAGACCACCCCGACGTGGCTCTGGTCGAAGCGCTCGAGCCCGGTGGGCCCCGAGGTGCCGCGCCGCTGGGCGAAGAACTCCGTGACGTACAGGGCCTCGTCGGCCTCGTCGGCGTCGCCGTCGTTGGTGACCGCGAGCGCGCGGGGGTGGGCGAGCCCGCGGCGGGCGACGGCGTCGGCGCCGAGGTATCCGCCGCGCACGAGGGCGGCGTTGAGGTCGAGGGTGTCGGTGACGGCGAGGGTGGCGGCGTCGACGACGGACACCGTCCCTTCGCCCCAGCTGGCGACGAAGACGGTGCGGCCCGATGGGCTCAGCGCGACCCCGGTGGGCTCGGCGCCGACCGCGGCGCGCGTGGCGAAGACCGTGGCAGTGCCCCGCAGGTCGTTGATGCGCACCAGCTGCCCCTCGCGGCGCAGCGTGACGTACGCGGTGTTGTCGTCGGGCCCGAGCGCGACGCTCCACGGCTCGCTGCCGGCGCCGGTGCGGACCTCGGCGGAGCGCGCGGCCGTGAGGGGAGCGCCCGGGCTGAGGGCGAAGACCGACACGGAGTGGGCGCTGCGGTTGACCGCGACGGCGACGCGGTCGTCGGCCGAGACGGCCACCGCGGACGAGCGGCTCGGGCCGGGCAGCACCGCGCGGCCGAAGGGCGGGGCGTCGGGGGCGTCGGGGGCGTCGTCGTCGGGGGCGTCGGTGGGGCCCTGGTCGGCCGCGGGGGCGTCCTCGCCGGTGTCGGTGGGGCCGAGGTCGGCGCGGGCGCTGTCCCCGGGCGCGCCAGCGTCGAGGGCCAGGGCGCCGACGATGGGGCTTCCGAAGGAGCAGCCGAGCGCGCTGACGAGGAGGCCGAGGCACAGGGAGCGGTTCACGGCCGCGGAGGGTATCCCGGCGCGCGACGCACCTGCTAGAACGCGCATCGATGGCCATCAGGAAGATTGCGCAGATCGGTCACCCGGTGCTCCGCCAGCGGGCGCGGGAGGTGAGCCTCGACGAGCTCGCGAGCGGGGATTTCCAGCGCTTCATTGACGACCTGGTAGAGACCATGCGCGACGCCAACGGCGCGGGCCTCGCCGCCACGCAGGTGTACGAGCCCGTGCGGGTGTGCGCGATCGAGGTCAACAACAACCCGCGGTACCCGTACAAGCCGAAGGTTCCGTTGACGGTGCTGGTCAACCCGGTGATCGAGCTGCGCACCGACGAGCGCTTCGACAACTACGAGGGCTGCCTCTCGGTGCCGGGCTTCCGGGGCGTCGCGCCGCGGGCGACAGAGATCCGGGTCACGGCCCTCGACCGCCACGGCGCCCCCATCGATCGGGTGGTACGCGGCCTCACCGCGGGCACCTTCCAGCACGAGGTCGACCACCTCGACGGGCTGCTCTTCGTCGACCGCATGGTCGACCCGAAGACCTTCACCACCTGGGGCGAGTTCGAGCGCTACCACCAGGCGGCCTTCGTCGAGCGCGCCAAGGCCCTCGTCGCCCGCTTCGGGGAGTAGAGCGCCCTCCCGGGGCGTCGCTGCGTTGCCCCTCCCGCAACCCGGCGTTCCGCCCGTTGCGCTTGTGGCGGCGCTCCGGCGCTCGCACCCTCCACTCCGCCATGAACGACCGCAACGACGATGGCCTCAGTCGCCGCCAGGCGCTCGCCGCCGCTGCCGCCGCCGCGCTCACGGCCCTCCCTGGCTGCACCCAGGACAACCATCGACCACGCCCGGAGGCGCGCACCATGACCTCTACCACCGCCCGCCAGCCCGTCGCCTTCCTGCCCCACGGCGGAGGCCCCTGGCCCTTCGTCGACCTCGGCCTCGGCGACCGCGCCGAGCTCGACGCCCTCGCCGCCTACCTCCGCTCGCTCAAGACCCTGAGCCCGACGCCCCCCCGCGCCGTGCTCATGGTCTCCGCCCACTGGGAGGAACCGCAGCCGACGGTGATGACCGCCGCGCGCCCGCCCATGCTCTACGACTACTACGGCTTCCCCGAGGAGGCCTACCGCATCACCTGGCCCGCCCCCGGCCACCCCGCCGTCGCCGCCCGGGTGCGGGAGCTCCTCGGCGCCGCGGGCATCGCCAGCGCCGAGTCCGCCGACCGCGGCTTCGACCACGGCACCTTCGTCCCCATGAAGCTCACCTGGCCCGAGGCCGACATGCCGACGGTGCAGCTCTCGCTCAAGCAGGGCCTCGACCCGGCGGAGCACCTGCGCCTCGGCCGCGCCCTCGCCCCGCTGCGCGACGAAGGGGTGCTCATCCTCGGCAGCGGCATGAGCTTCCACAACATGCGGGCCTTCCGTCAGCCCCGCGCCCAGGTGGACGCGATGTCGGGCACCTTCGACACCTGGCTCAACGAGACCGTCGCCCTCGAACCCGCCGAGCGCGACCGCCGCCTCACGGCCTGGGCCACGGCGCCCGGCGCGCGCCTCGCCCACCCCCGCGAGGAGCACCTGCTGCCGCTGATGGTCGTCGCCGGCGCGGCGGGCTCCGACCGAGGGCGCACCGCCTATCAGGGTTCGGTGATGAACGCCCGGATCTCGGCGCACCATTTCGGGTAATACCCGGTCCGACAATTCTCAGGCGCGCGGCACCCGGGTTTGTGCTTAGAACTCGCCCCATGACCCTCTCGACCGCGGGCCTGAAGTCCCTCATCACCACGACGCGCAAGGCCATGAAGCCAGGGGCGGCGTACATCTCCGACCCGAAGGTGCGCTCTGCGCTGCTCGCCGAGCACGACCGCGACGGGGTGCGGGTGCTGCTGGCCTGCGAGCACCCGAAGTGGGCGGCGGAGGTCTTCGCGCTCGGTGACCCGGGCTGTCCGTGGCCCGCCGCCGCGACGGCGCAGGACGTCGCCACGGCGGCCTTCGGCCCGCTCGCCGCGCACTTCCCGCGGCTCATCAAGCGCCTCTCCGGGGCCACGCTCACCTGCGCCGTGCGCCACGCCCCGCAGCCCGACGCGCCCGACCTGGGCGGGTGGTTCTTGATGTATGCGCTGCCCGAGCGCGGGGGCCCGACGCTCTGGATCGGCGGGCCGCCCGACCCGGCGCCGGAGTTCCACGTGGAGGGCTGGGAGCTCCCGCCCGAGCTTGCGGCGTTCTATCGGCAGCACAACGGCTTCGGCGTGCTGCTCGACGAGTTCGGCTGGACGGGCGTCGGCCCCGGGGTGCAGCCCTCGGTGCTGCTCGCGATCCCGCAGGTCGACGCCGAGGTGAAGACCGCCGACCTGCTGCGCCTCTCGCGCGGCGAAGGCGACGCGGGCGAAGGCGGCTGGTGCTTCTCCCACGCGAAGCCCGGCGCACGGAAGAAGCGCCCCGCCGGCGCGGCCGACCCGAGCCTCGCCATCGTCGACTTCGACGACCGCCTGGGCATCCGGGGCGAAGCCGTCCCCTTCGACTTCTACGGCTTCTTCGACCGCTGGATGGTCGGCGACCCGAAGGACGAACTCCCCATCGCCGAGTCGCCCTGAGCGCTACGCTCGGTTCAATGTCCAGCCCCCCCACCGGACGCCTCCACACCCTCCGCCGCTCGCTCGGCGGCACCCTCGTCGACGGCTTCTTCCGCGGGGTCTCCCGCGCCGGCGCGCTGCACCCGAAGGCCGACCCGCGGGCCCACGGCGTCGAGCGCATCCGCGACGTCGCCTACCTCGACGACGGCCTCCCCGAGCACCGCCTCGACGTCTACAAGCCCGCTGGCCCGGGGCCGCACCCGGTGCTGCTGTACCTCCACGGCGGCGGCTTCCGCATCCTCTCCAAGGACACCCACTGGGTCATGGCCCTGGCCTTCGCACGCCGGGGCTACGTGGTCTTCAACGCCTCGTACCGCCTCGCGCCCGCCAACCCCTTCCCCGCGGGCCTCGACGACGCCTGCGCCGCCTGGGAGTGGGTGCTCGCCAACGCCGCCCGCTACGGCGGCGACGCCTCCCGGGTGGTCGTGGCGGGCGAGTCCGCCGGGGCCAACCTGGCCACCGCCCTCACCACGGCGGCCTGCTACGAGCGCCCCGAGGCCTTCGCCCAGCGGGTCTTCGCGGCGGGCGTGGTGCCCCGCGCCGTGGTCGCGTCGTGCGGCATCTTCCAGGTGTCCGACACGCAGCGCTACCGCCGCGAGCACGCGATGCCCTGGTGGATCGCCGACCGGCTGGAGGAGGTCACCGACTCCTACCTCGCGGGCACCACGGCCCCGTCGCTCGACCTGGCCGACCCGCTGTGCGTGTTCGAGCGGGGCGAGCGCCCGGCCCGCCCGCTACCGCCCTTCTTCCTCCCGGTAGGCACCGCCGACCCGCTGCTGCGCGACACCCGCCGGATGGCCAGCGCCCTCGGCGCCCTCGGCGCGACCGCGGAGGCCCGCTACTACCCCGGCGGCATCCACGCCTTCCACGCCTTCGTCTGGCGCGCGGAGGCCCAGCGCTGCTGGCGAGACACGTACGACTTCCTCGATCGCCACGGGTGACGCCAAAGGTGACGCCAAAGGTGACGCCCGCACCACCCCGGGGCGCGTCGCCGCGAGGTCGCGCAGCAGCGTTGCGGTGAGCGCGTCGTAGCGCACCCGGGCCTCGCCCAGCAGGCGACCTTCGCGCAGCTGCCGCGCGAGGGCCTTGTGCTCCTGCACCCGGGCGAGCCACGCGCGCTGCTGCTCATCGACGGGCATCTGGACGTGTGTTCAGTGCCACGGTCGGGGGGCGATTGTCTACGGGGGGGCGCTACGCCCGCCGCGACCATGGGACGTCTTCGACGCCCGCCCGCTGGTTGACCTGCCGCGCCAGCGAGAACAGCAGGTCGCTCAGGCGGTTGAGGTACACCTTGAGCTCGCTGCGGGCGCCGTCGGCCTGCGGGAGACCCACCAGGGCGCGCTCGGCCCGCCGGCACACGGTGCGCGCGAGGTGCAGCGCCGCCGCCGTGGGTGTGCCCGCCGGGAGCACGAAGTTCTTCAGCGGTGGGAGCGTCGCCTCGCTCTGGTCGATGGCGACCTCGAGGCGCGCTACGTCGCGGTCGTCGAGCAGGGGGATGCCCAGGGAGGCCTCCTTGCCGGGCACCGTCGCGAGCTCGGCCCCGAGCGTGAAGAGGTCGCTCTGGATGGATCCCAGCAGCTCGTCGAGCTCGTGCCATGCGCCCGCCGCGCGCGCCACGCCGAGCACCGCGTTGAGCTCGTCGACGGTGCCGTAGGCCTCGACCCGCGCGCTCGCCTTCGAGACCCGCGCGCCGCCGAACAGCCCCGTGTCTCCGTCGTCTCCGGTCTTCGTATAGATCTTCACGTCTGCCCCAGTATCGTTCCCGGCCGCAGCGGATGACCCGCGAGGAACTCCCTCGCCGACAGCCGCTTCTTGTTCTCCAGCTGCAGCTCGGTGAGGCCCAGCAGGCCCTCCCCCGTCGCCACCCAGACCCTGTCTCTCGCCACCACGACCACCTCGCCCGGCGCGCCCGCGAGCACCGTCGGCGGGTCGTCGAGCCGCGTCGCGTGCACCATCAGCCGCCGCGCCCCGAGGGTGGTCGACGTGCCCGGCCACGGGGTGAGCCCGCGCACCTGGTCGTGCAGCGCGCGCGGGGGGCGCCGCCAGTCGATGACCGCCATCTCCCGGGTGAGCAGCGGCGCGAGGGTGTGGCGCGCGTGGTCCTGCGGCACCGGCGTGAGCAGCCCCGCGAGGTAGTGGCCGAGCTCCTCTTCCAGCAGCGAGACGCCCAGCGCGCAGAGCCGCTCGGAGAGCGACGGCGCGGCCTCGTCGGGGTCGATGGGCGTGCGCCGGATGGAGAGCATCGGGCCCGTGTCGAGCCCCTCGTCCATCTTCATCAGGGTGACGCCCGTCTCCGCGTCGCCCGAGAGGATGGCCCACTGGATGGGCGCCGCCCCGCGGTGCCGCGGCAGCACCGAGGCGTGCACGTTGAGGCACCCGAGGCGCGGCGCCGCGAGCACGTCGGGCGGCAGGATGCGCCCGTAGGCGACCACCACGGCCACGTCGAGGTGCAGCTCGCGCAGCCACTGGGCGACGACCCCGTCGCGGAGCTTCACGGGCTGCCGGCACTCGATGCCGCGCTCGACGGCGAACTGCTTCACCGGCGGCGCGGTGACGACGTTGCCGCGGCCGACGGGCTTGTCGGGCTGGCAGACCACGGCCACCACGTCGGCGAGCTTCGTCAGCGCAGCGAGGGGCGGGACGGCGAAGGCAGGGGTCCCGAAGAAGACGACGCGGGGGGGCATGAGGTTCGAGGAGTCTACCGAGAGAAGCGACGCTCAGGGGCGGGCGTCTTGGAGGGCGCGCTTCTTCATGTCGCGGTCGATCATGCGGCGCTTGAGCAGCGAGACCCGGTCGACCATGAGGGTGCCGTCGAGGTGGTCGTACTCGTGCTGCACGGCGATGGCGAGCAGCCCCTCGGCGTGGAGCTCGAAGACCTTGCCGTCGAGGCCGGTGGCCCGGACGGTGACCTTCTCGGCGCGCTCGATCTCCTCGTGGATGCCCGGGAAGGACAGGCAGCCCTCCTCCCAGACGGTCTCGCCCTCGCGGTGGGTGATCTCGGGGTTGATGAAATAGTGCAGCTCGCTCGGGTCTTCGGTGCCGGAGGCCACGTCGATGACGAAGAGCTTGAGGGACACGCCGATTTGCGGCGCCGCGAGGCCGACGCCGGGGGCGGCGTACATCGTCTCGGCCATGTCTTCACACAGCGCGCGGACCTCATCCGTGACCACGGCCACGGGCTGAGCCTTCGCGCGCAATCGCTTGTCGGGGTAGCGGAGAATCGTTCGGATCGCCATGACCTCACCTGTCCATCGAAGGACCACCGGACAACTATCGCGGGCCACCGTTGTTCGCAACCTGTGGCCCCGCCGGGCTGGTGTATCGTGCCACCGTGTCGAACGCAGTCACGCGAGGAATCCGGGTGCAGGTCAAGAGCCAGTATCTGCCCGAGCGGTCGCAGCCGCGCCGCCAGCAGTACGTGTTCGCGTACACGGTGACGATCCACAACGAGGGGGCGGAGACGGCGCAGCTGAAGGCGCGCCACTGGGTGATCACCGACGCCGATGGCAACGTCCAGGAGGTGCGCGGCGACGGCGTGGTGGGCGAGCAGCCGACGCTGCGGCCGGGGCAGTCCTTCGAGTACACCTCCGGGTGCTCGCTGCGCACCCCGCGCGGCACGATGGAGGGCACCTACCAGATGGTCAACGACGCGGGCGACCGCTTCGACGCACGCATCGCCCCCTTCTCGCTGGCGCTGCCGCACAGCCTCAACTGAGCCGCCGCCCGGTAAGGCCCGACGCGCGATGGTCCCGGGACGCACGGCGGCGGTGGTGGTTCGGCGGGCTCTGGGCTCACCGCGCGACGTGACCCGCGCGCGCGACGCGCTGCGCGAGGCGGGCGTGCCGGTGGGCGCCTCGCTGGCGGCGGCCCTGGGCGACGACCGCTGGGGCGTGGTGCTGCTGGCCGAGCGGCGCGCGGCGGTGGTGGGCGCCCTGGTGCTGCGCTGGGCCCCGGCGGTGGGCGACGGCCCCGAGGCGCCCCGCGCGACGGCCTGGGCTGAGCGCTGCTGGACCGCCGACGACGACCCCGCGGTGGCCGAGGCCCTGCACGACGCGGCGCGCTCGGAGGCGGCGGCGCGGGGCGTCGACGCCGTGCCGGGGCTTACCGGGTACGGTATTCCCGAGGCGGCCGGGGGGGTGGAGCGACCGGTGGAGGCCGCGCCCGTCGAGGGCCCGGCGAGGACGCTGGCGGAGGGCGCCGAGGCGCGCGTCGGGGTGGCCGCGGGGGCGGCGGAGATGGCGACGCTCTGGAGCGGGGCGCAGGCCTTCCGGGCGCGGTGGTCGAGCGACCGGGCGCAGTTTCAGTGGAGCGTCGACGGGTGCGTCGGGTCGCGGGAGACCGACGACGGCGACGCGCTGCGCTTCGACGCGACGACCCGTCGGCTGCGGGAGGTGTGGCTGACGCGCCCGTCGCGGGTGGCCTTCGACGAGGGCGTGTGGCGCGGGGCGATGGCGCTCGCGGCGGCGCCGGGCTCGCTCGCGCTCACGCGGGGGGAGGGCTTCGCGCTGCCGGCGATGGAGGTCGCGATGTTCGACCTCGGGCTCACGGGCTACGTGGCGCTGCGCGCGGAGGCCTTCGCCGCGGGCGCCGACGCGCTCGCCCGGTGGAGCGCGCTGGCGGTCACGCCCGACCTGGCCCTGCTCTTCGACGAGGGCGGGCGATGGAGTGGATGGCGGGTGACCGAGCCGGTGGCGCGGGCGCGCCCGATGGGCTGGCCCGAGATCCGCGAGATGCCCCTGCGGCCGGGGGCGCCGCGGGACGCGCTGACGGCGCTGCTCTACGACTGGATGTGCATCGACGCGGGCGCGCGGGTGCGGCCCGACCTCGCGACCGACCCGGACGACATCGCCCACATGGTGTCGCTGCGCGACCGGGCGCGCGCGCTGGCCGAGTCGGCGAAGGCCGCCGGGGACGACGCGGTGGCGGGCGTGGCGGCCGACGTGGCCGCGCACGTGCACTGGAGCTGGGGCTTCTTCCGCGTGGGGGAGTGACGGGGTTCAGCGGGCGATGGCGACGGCGCCCTCGGCGAGCAGGCGCCGGAGGAGGGTGACCTTGCCCTTGTCGTCGAGGTCGTCGCCGAGGTCGGCCATGCGAAACGGGCCCTCGCGGGTGAGGGCGACGCCGAGCATCGGGGCGATGGCGGCGGGCCAGCGGGTGCTGCGCTCGTTGACGTGCACGTTGACCGCGTCGCCGTCGGGGACGACCGCGGCGCGCGCCCCGGGGCGGCGCACGAAGACGGTCTCCGGGGTGATGGGGGTGATGGCGTCGATGACGAGGCCGGCGAGGTGCTCTTTGTGCTCGCGCTCGAACTGCCCCTCCATCCGGTCGCTCACGTCGTCCCAGCGCATCGCGCCGAGGGCGCGGTCGACCTTGTCGCGCATGGCCGCGCGGAGGGCGTCGGGGTCGGCGCCGCCGACGAGGGCGCCGAGGGGGAGCCCGGTGCGCAGCTCAGGGTCGGCGAGGGCCTGCGCGGCGAGGGCCTCGAGCAGCACCTCCGACCAGCGGAAGGCGTGCAGGCCGACGGTGACGTGCATGGACGGCCCGTCGTCGACGGCGACGGCGTCGTGCATGAGGCCGCGCGGGATGTAGAGCACGTCGCCGCGCTGGAGCAGGAGCTCGGCGGTGCGCTCGCCGGGCTTCGTGGCGGCGGGGTCGAAGCGCTCGCCGCGCATGGGCAGCCCCTTGGGGCTGTCGTAGAGCCGCCACTGCTTCTGGCCGACGACCTGCACCAGGATGACGTCGTGGCTGTCGAAGTGGGGGGCGAAGCCCTGGGCGCCTCCCGGCGTGAGGTAGAGGTTGGCCTGGGCGTGGATGCCGAGCTCGGACTCGAGGCGCGAGAGCAGGGAGCGCACGCCGGGGTCGAGCTGGTCGAGGTTGTTGATGATGATGGTGGCGCCCGCGCCGAAGAGGCGCGCGACGCGGATGGGGTCGATGAGGGCGTCGTCGTCGCTGTACGCGTCGGCCTCGACGGGCTCCCGGGCGTTGACGAGGGAGACGTCGGGGTGACGGCTCGCCCGGGCGGTGAGCATCGCGTCGACGGCGTCGAGCGTGATGAGCGACGCGCGGGCCTCCGTCGGCCGACCGCGCACATGGAGGAACTCACGCTCCCAGTGGTGGTCGAGGAAGTGTTGCAGGGAGTGCGGGGCGAGCAGGCTCGCCAGGGCGGGGAAGCGCTCGCTCATGGGATGAGGGAGGAGGATGGTGCTTCAGCGGCAGCGACGGCCGCGGCCCACGCCGTCGGCGTAGCGGCCGCCGTCGGAGTCGGTGCAGCCGCGACCGCGGCGGATGGGGCGACCGCGCCCGCCGCCGCCGCGCCCGCAGTTGGACTCGTCGCCGGAGTCGGAGTCCGTGAGGCCGGTGTGGCCGCGGCCCACGCCGTCGGCGTATCGTCCGCCGTCGGAGTCGGTGCGCCCGGTGCGGCGCCGGCAGGCCTCGGCGTCTTCGGGCTTGAGCACCACGATGCCGATGGCCGCGCCGATGAGCGCGCCGATGGAGGCGAGCGCCGAGCGCCGATGCACCGAAGGGACCTCCATGATGTCATCGGCGTCGAGGGTGATGGGCTTCTTCTCGGACGGGTCGTTGTTGGCCACGATGCTGCCTCCTCCAGAAGGATGTGTCGGGTCCCTCCGCTGACGAGTTTCACACCCCCACTGCGCAGTTTGTCAACGAGCTTCCTCGGGTCGCCGTGCGAAAACTGACCGCGCTCGGAGCGGGGAAATGTGGGTGTGAATAAAGGGCGCTACGGGGCGCCCGCGGCGATCCAGTCGCGGACGAGCGCGATGAGCGCGGGGGGCAGCGGGGCGGCCGCCTGGGGCATCCGCGAGCCGCAGGGCGGGGCGTCCTCGGAGATCTTCCGGTAGAGCAGGCTGGCGGCGGGGTCGCCGGGGACGACGCGCACGAGGCCCTGGTCGCGGCACGACACGCCCATGGCGGCGACGCCGCGCAGGGAGGCGCGGGGGAAGTCCTCGTCGAGGCGCATGCGGCCGGTGGGCTCGGCGCTCGCGTGGCAGCTCGGGATGGCGCAGTGCGGGCGCAGCACGAGGGCCTCGATGGTGGCGAGGGTGGGCCCGGCGTCGGAGGTGTCCCCCGGGGCCGCGGTGTCGGGCGTGCTGTCCAGGGGGGCGTCTCTTGTGACATCGATGGCGATGTCGCTTGCGACATCGACGGGGACATCGGCGCCGGCGTCGGTGGTGGCGGCGGGCTCGGACGCGCAGCCGAGGGCGAGGGCGGCGAGGAGGCGGAGGGCGCGCTTCATCGGGCTGGCCGGGTGGGGGTTGGTGAAGGGCCCGGGCCGGCGTCGGCGCCGAGGGAGGCGAGCGCGCGGCGGGCCTCGGCGACGCCGCGGCGGTCGAAGTGGGCGTTGAGCTGGAGGGCGTCGGAGAGCAGCGAGCGGGCCTCGGCGCGGTCGCCGCGCGCGAGGGCGATCATCCCGCCGTGAAACAGGAACCTCGCCTCCGGCGTGTTGAGTCGGCGCGCTCGGGTGGACATGGCCTGCGCCTCGTCGAGCTGCCCGGCGCGGAGCAGCGCCCAGGCGAGGGCGTCCTGGGTGTAGACGTCGTCTTCGCGGTGGGTGAGCTCGCGGCGGGCGAGGGCGACGGCGGCGTCGTGCTCGATGTCCCGGTTGGCGTAGAAGAGGCTGAGGGTGCGCGGGTCGGAGCGGCGGCCAGCCCGCTCGAGCTGCGCGGTGACCTCGCGGGCCTCGGGGGCGCGGCCGGCGGCGTCGAGGGCCTCGGCGAGCGCGGCGAGGTGCTCGGTGATCGAGCTGCCGCGCACGGCGGCCTGGTAGTGGGTGATGGCCCCGGCGAGGTCGCCCCGCGCCTCGGCCACGCGCCCGAGCCCGAGGTGCGCGGGCGGGTGATCGGGGAAGAGGCGCATCGCGCTGGCGTACTGCTGCGCGGCCTGGTCGAGGTCGTCGACGGCGACGTAGAGGTTGCCGAGCTGGGCGGTGGTCCAGGCGACCTCCTCGGGGCTGCGGGGCGAGCCGGCGCCGATGGCGCGCTGGCCGACCTCGATGGCCCCCTCGATGTCGCCGAGCAGCCAGCGCATCCACGACGCGCGAGCGTACGAGGCGAGGTTGGGGCGCATGTCGTTCATGCGCTGGTAGGCGCGCTCGGCGGCGGCGTAGTGGCCGACCTCCATCTCGGCGTCGCCGAGCACGCCGTAGGTGGCGGAGCTGTTGGGGTGCCGGTCGATGATGCGCTGGGCGGCGTCGCGGGCCTCGCGGAAGCGATGGTCCTGCATGAACAGGTGGGCCTGGAGCTGGAGGGCGGTGGCGTCGTCGCGGTCGATGCGCAGGGCGCGGTCGACGGCGTCGCCGGCCTGCTCGTACCAGCTTGGGTCGGAGCGCTCGCGGGCCTTGCGGATGAAGGCCTGCGCGAGCTCGAGGAGGGGGCGGGTGCGCCGGGGGTTGCCCCGCACGGCGCGCTGGGCGCTGCGGATGGCGGTGTCGACGGGCTGGTCACCCGCGACCGGGGCGAGCGCGCCGGCGGTGTCCTCGACCGCGGGCCCGGAGTCGGGCGCGGCGGCGGGGCGCGGCGGGGGCGGGGCTGGGTCGCGGCAGGCCGGGAGGACGGCCGCGAGGGAGAGGGCAAGGAGGGCGGCGCGGTGGGTCATCAGGGAGGATCGTAAGGGAGGGTCGAACCCGGCGTCCGCAGGGCGGGGCGCCGGGTCCGGGGGGGGCGTCACGGGGCGCGGAGCGGCTCGATGCGCTGGGTGCGCGGGCTCTCGCTGCCGGGGCGGGGGATCGCCACGTACGGGAAGGTGTTGGTGAACCCGACGTCGTTGCCGTCGACGCCGTCGCCGAAGGGGATGGCGTTGATGTTCGGGAGGCTGTTGAGCACGTAGCGGAGCTCGATGTCGACGACGTCGTCGAACAGGCGGCGCCCGTTCGGGAAGCCGTTGACGTCGCCGCCGGCCGCGCCGAGCGCGCTGGTGCCCGACGGGAGGGTCGGGCGGCCCCCGGTGATCGGGAGCTGCGCCGAGGTCGTGCGCACGTTGAGGCGCAGGAGGTCGGCCGGCGCGAGGCCCGTGGTGGGCACGCCCCGGATGAGGCCGGGGGCGCCGGTGATGAGCGCGAGCATGTCGTTGGTGGGGGCGGAGGCGCTGCGGGCCGGGGCCGCGTAGCCAGCCGGGGCGCGGAGGCCGCTGGTGCCGTAGAGCACCTGGGCGTAGGTCGGCAGCGACGGCACCAGGAGGAAGCCGCCGAAGTTCGCGACGTCGTCAGTGGCGGGCGCGCGGTTCCAGAAGTCCTTCTCCGCGAGGGGGATGAGCACCTCGTTGACCAGGGGGATGCCCAGGCGCGACACCTGGACCCACTGGCCCTGGTGGTCGTCGAGGCAGCGCTGGGTGAAGCGCTGCGGGAGCGGGCGGGTGCGGCCGCGGAGGGTGCTGTTGCAGTCGCGGCGGATGGTCACCCGGGGACGGCTGGCCGTGGCGTACACGCCGATGACGTTGCCGACGTTGGTGGCGTCCGCAGGCGTGCCGTCGCGCACCACCTGGGCGATCGGGAGCTGGAGCCCGATCATGTGGAAGTTGTAGCCCGAGAGGGTGTCGACGCCGCCGCCGCGCGAGCCGAAGCCGGGCTGGAAGGTGGCGTCGTCGAAGATGGCGCCGAGGTCGGCGAAGAAGGGGTCGTCGCGCGGTCCCGCGAAGGCCCGGCCCGCGCCGGTGGCCGAGACGCCGCCGGTGAGGTTGGTCACCGCCATGTTGGCGATGGTGGTGTACGCGCTGTCGTTGGTGGCCGGCTGGCCGCCGGTGCCGAAGGCGAAGCGCCCGGCGTAGGTCGGCGCGACGGGGATGCCCGTGCCGACGACGGTCGAGGCGCCGTTGACCACACGGGTGACGTCGTAGGTCTGGACCCGCAGCGCGGGCCCGGGGTTCGCCACCGTGGGCAGCGTGGTGAACTGGCCGACGTTGTTGAAGAAGGTTCCGGCCGCGCCGGAGGCCAGCATGTTGTTGGTCGTGGTCGTGAAACGGATCTGGTAGACGACGTCGTTGGCGTTGCCGTCACCGTTGTTGTCGATCTTGATCTCGTAGAGCACGTCGTCGGAGAAGTGCAGCCAGTTGGGGCCGCCGGCCGGGTCTTCGAACCCGATGTAGCCCGCGATGATCGTCACGGTGCCGTTGTTCTCGGGCGAGGTGAAGGCCCAGAGGTCGGTGTTGTCCGCGACCGCGTCCTCCGCGATGAGCGGCGCCTCGCGGTGGCTGGAGGCGTCCGCCGTCTGCGGCATGAACCCCGTCGCGGCCATGGTCAGCAGCAGCGCGGCGCCGAGCTTCGTCTTCGTAGTCATCTTCGTTCTCCTCTTTCGATTCTCTTCTTCGTGGTCTCTTGAAGTCTCGTCGTCGTCGGGCTCAGCGCGCCGTGAACACCGCGCCCCAGGAGGTCGCTGCCATGTCCGTCGCCGTGTCGTCTGCGATGCCGTAGATGTCCGCGTTGCGCGCTCGCGCCACGCCCACCGGTGAGGTGAGCGGCGCCCCGAGGGCCATCGGCGACATCGCGCCCATCCCGTCGACGCCCACCCAGGTCAGCCGCCCGGGGCCCGTCTCGAAGTCCCAGCCCGCCACCAGCAGCCGCCGCTCGTCGCGCGACAGCGCGATGCCCGCCGGGTGGCCCATGCGCAGGCGCCCCACGACGCGCGCAGGCGCCCCGCCCATCGGGATGCGGAACACCGCCCCGAGGCCGCTATCGGCCCGACCGTCGGTGACGTACGTCGTGCCGTCGGCCGCCACCGCGAGCGCCGACGGGTCGCGCAGCGCGCCGCCCATCGTGAGCACCGTGACCGCGCCGCCGGTCGCGGCCATGCGCGCCACCACCGGGGTGCCGTCGTCCTGGATCGCGATGAACGTGAGCTGCTCGGGCGTGCCGTGCGCCGCCACGGCGCGGGGGCGCCGCAGCGTGCCGATGTTGAGCGCCGTCGCCGCGCCGCCCTCGGTGGGCACCGAGATCAGCGCGCCCTCCTCGGTGCCGCTGCCGGTCATCCCGCGGTTGGCGGCCTGGTCGGCGATGTACAGCCGGTTGTCGTCGCCCGCGATGGCGAGGCCCGTCGGGAACACCAGCGTCACGCCCGTGACCGGCACCGCCGTCGGCGCCGTGCCGCCCCCTGCGCTGCGGAAGAGCGTCGCGACCCCGTTGGGCGTGCGCGCCGTGAAGTACGACGTCGCCCCGGAGGCGGTGAGCACCACCGTCAGCGGCGTCGAGAACGACGCGTTGCGCGTGAGCACCACCGGCGCGCCCGGGATGGTCGAGGCCGGCGGCGGTGCGTCCGTCGGCGTGTCCGTCGGCACCGGCATGTCCGTCGGCACCGGCATGTCCGTCGGCACCGGCATGTCCGTCGGCACCGGCATGTCCGCGGGGTTGCCCGCGTCCGGACGGTCGGTGCCCATCGGGACGTCGACGCCCGCGTCGGCCCCGACGTCGCCCTGCCCCGCGTCCGTCGGCGCCGGGTCGTCGGAGCATCCCGCGACTGCGCCCGCCAGGATCAGCGCGGTCACCGCGCCGAACCTCTGGGTTCTTGTACTCATCACTTCATCCGCTCCTCTTCCACTCTTCCGTCGATTGGGGACAAAACTCTCGTGCTCAGCGCGTCACGTTGATGCGCAGGTCGGTGGCCGCGCCGACGATCTCGCTGTGGTCGTCGTTGCGCAGCGACACCGTGAGGCGGTGCGCGCCCGCCGTGGTCGTGGCCGGGATGACCACCACGGGGTTGGGCACGTGCGTCGCAATCAGGTAGTCCATGCCGGTCGCGCCGTCGAGGTACACGTGGAAGTGCCCGTTGCGGGGGGTGATCCCGGTCGTCCCGGCGAAGTCGCGCGACGTGAAGTTCATAAACGACAGCATCAGGGTGACGTTGGCGCCGGCTGCCACGGTGGTGTTGTCGGCCGGCGCGGCGATGGTCACCGACGGCGCGGTGTTCATCACGGCCATGAAGGGCACGGTCACCTCGACCGGGGGCGTGAGCGGGCTGTGGTCGTTGTTGCGCAGCGAGACCCGCAGCGTGTGCGCGCCGAGGCTGGTGCCGTTGGGGATCACCACCCGCGGCCGGGGGATGTAGTCGGCCAGCAGGTAGTCGTTGTTGTCGTTGGCGTCGAGGTACACGTGAACGTGCCCGATGCCCGGCCGGTTGCCGGTCGCGCCGACGAAATTGGCGAGCGTGAAGTTGGTGACCGTGAGGTCCATCTGGGTGGTCGCGCCGATGGGGATGTTCGCCCCCGACGCCGGGCTCGTCACCGCCACCGACGCCGGCGCCGAGGGGACGTCCACCACGGGCGTCCCGCTGTCGACGGGGGTCCCGCTGTCGACTGGGCTGCCACTGTCGACTGGGCTGCCGCTGTCGACGGGCGTCCCGCTGTCGACGGGCGTCCCACTGTCCGTCACACCGGAGTCGGCGGTCGCCGGGGTGTCGTCATCGAAGCATCCTGCCACCGCGCTGAGGGCCAGCACGGCCCCAACGCTTCTCCACGAAGTCACTCGACGCATCGAACCCACCTTCTTGTTCGCGCGATGTCGGACCCCGTTGGTCCGATCGCAACTCACCTTCACAGGAATACATCTCTCCCGAGGCCCGTGGAACGACCGTCAGGCCCTGGACGGATTTCATGCCGCTCGACATTCGTCCCGGCGGCGGAGTTACGAATCTCTCGTGCGTGTCACGGCCTGTCCGGCCGTGCATGCATCAGCCTAGAACCCCTTGGAATGCAGTGATGCCGGAGAGGCGTTCGACGGTCCAGAGGAGGGCGAGGAGGCAGAGGGCGAGGGAGAGCCCGCGGCGGATGACGCGGTCGTAGTCCCAGTGACGCGCCGCGACGACGGCGACGGCGACGACCAGGGCGAGGGCGACGACGGTGGCGCGGGGCGGTCCGAGGCGGGGCAGCAGGGCGATCGCGAGGGCGCCGAGGCCGAGGGCCCAGGCGAGCTGCGCGGCGAGCGGGCGGCGCGCGGCCATGGCTTGCAGCAGGGGGAGCAGCGCGAGGACGACGGTGAGCTGCCCGAGCTCGACGCCGACGTTGAAGGCGAGCAGCGAGGGGACGGTGGCGCGGGCGGGCAGGCCGAGCTCGCGGAGCACGTCGGCGAAGCCGAGGCCGTGCACGAGGCCGAAGGCGAAGGTGGTGAGCGGGCGCGAGCGCGGGGGCGGGCCGCGGCGCCGGAGGTTGGACGCCGCGACGTGGAGGATGGACAGCGCGATGACGGGCTCGACGACGCGGCCGGGCGCGACCACCCAGCCGAGCGCGGCGGCCACGAGGGTGAGCGAGTGGGCGACGGTGAAGGAGGTCACCACCGCGAGCACGTGGCGCAGGCCGTCGCGCGCGCGCAGCGAGCCCGCGAGCACCAGCAGCGCGACCACGAAGGCGACGTGGTCGTAGCCCGTGAAGATGTGCTCGACGCCGAGGCGCAGGTAGTGGCCGAGCTGCACGCGCAGGGGCACCGCGGCGTCGACGGTCCAGCGGCGGCGGTCGGACTGGAAGACGAACTGCCGGGCGGGGCCGAGGCCGTCGAGGGTGGCGAGGCCGCGGTGCTGCGGGTCGACGTCGAAGAAGAGCCCGTACGCGACGGTGAGCGTCTCCACGCGGTGCGCGCACGCGTAGGGAACCGTCAGCGCGAGCGCCCACCCGTCGAGGCGCTCGACGACCGCGGCCGAGGCCGCGCCGGGGACGCAGGGAATACCCGCATGGGTAAGACGCAGCCGCGCGCCGAGGTAGCGCCCGCCTGCGGCCGCGCGGGCGAGGGCCTCGCGGCGGGTGAGCAGCGCCCCGGGGCCCGCCCCGAGGGCCTCGTTGACGTCGAGCGCGTCGATGCGCGCGGTGACCGTGACGGCGCGGCCGTCGGCCCGGAGAGCGACCGGCGTGAGGGAGTTCTGGTGCGCGGCGGCGGCCGCGGGGGCGAGCAGCGCGGCGGCGAGCAGGGCGGGGACGGCGGATTGCGCGGGGTGTGGCATTCGGGGTATCGCGCGACGGATGGGATTGCATCGTGCAGCGGCAGGGGGCCTGGCGTCACGGGTCGTCGCCGCGCTGGTGATGTTCGCGGCGTGCCAGCGGCATACGCCGGTCGGGGCGTCGCCGGATGCGGCGGCCAGCGACGCGAGGCGCTTCGTGGCGCCGGCGGACGTCGGGGCGGTGGCCGAGGCGCGGCGGGTGGTGGCCCTCACGCCCGACATCACCGAGACGATCCTGGCGCTCGGCGGGCGCGACCGGCTGGTGGGGGTGCCCACGACGCAGGCGGCGCGGCCGGAGTTCGCGGGGCTCGCCGGGGTGGGCTCGCAGGTGGCGCCGGACCTGGCGGCGCTCGCGGCGGCGCGGCCCGACCTGGTGCTGGTGGGCGACGGCCCGGCGGGGGCGGGCCTGGTCGAGCGGCGCGCGGCGGGCCTCGCGGTGGAGTCGGTGTCCTTCGAGGGGCGGGCGCGCTACGCCGAGAGCGTGGCCACGCTGGCGCGGCGGCTCGGCCGGCCGGCGGCGGGGGCGGCGCTGCTGGCGCGCATCGACGGCGAGCTCGCGGCGGTGCGGCGGAGGGTGACCGGCGCGGCGCGGCCGAGGGTGGTGGTGCTGCTGCACCGCGAGCCGATGGTGGTGGCGGGCCCGGGGTCCTACACCGAGGAGCTGCTCGCGGTGGCGGGGCTGCGCAACGCGGCGGCCAACACCTCCCGCCTCCCGATGGTGGGCCCGGAGATGGTCGTGGCGTGGGCGCCCGACGCGCTCATCGACCTCACGCCCGGCGCAGGGCAGGGCATCGAGGCGCTCATCCCGGGGCTGGTGACGCGGCGGGTGATCGCGCTGAGCCCCGACGGCATGCTGCGCCCCGGAGCCCGCGCGGGCGAGGCGGCGGGGCGCCTCTACGACGCCCTGCACCCGCGGTGATCAAGTACCTCGGCTCCAAGCGGCGGCTCATCCCATCGATCGTGGGCGCGGTGGAGTCGCTGCCCGGGGCGCGCACGGTGCTCGACCTCTTCGCGGGCACCTCGCGGGTGGGCCTCGCGCTGAAGACCGCGGGCTACCGGGTGGTGGCCAACGACCACAACGCCTACGCCGCCGCGCTGGCCCGCTGCTACGTGCAGGCCGACCGCGAGCGGGTGCTGGCCGACGCGGAGTCCCTGGTCGCGGAGCTCAACGCGGTGCGCGGCTCGCCCGGGTACTTCACGGAGACCTACTGCGAGCGCAGCCGGTTCTTCCAGCCGAAGAACGGCGAGCGGGTGGACGCCATCCGCGAGGCCATCGCGCGGAAGGGCCTCGGGCCCGAGCTGGAGGCCGTGCTGCTCACCTCGCTGATGGAGGCCGCCGACCGGGTGGACTCCACCACCGGGCTCCAGATGGCGTACCTCAAGAACTGGGCGCCGCGCTCGCACAACGACCTGGGGCTGCGGGTGCCGGAGCTCGTGCCGCGGGCGGCGCACGGGCCGGGCGAGGCGTGGCAGCTGGACGCCCTCGATGCGGCGGGGCGCGAGGCCGACGTGGCCTACCTCGACCCGCCGTACAACCAGCACAAGTACCTCGGCAACTACCACGTGTGGGAGTCGCTGGTGCTCTGGGACAAGCCTGCGGTGTACGGCACAGCGTGCAAGCGCGTCGACTGCCGCACGCGCTCGAGCGACTTCAACTCCCGGCCGCGCTTCGCCGAGGCCATGCGCGCGGTGGTGGAGCGCGTGCGGGCGCGGTGGCTGGTGGTGTCCTTCAGCGACGAGGGCTACATCACCCGCGAGGCGATGGAGGCGCTGCTCGCGACCCGCGGCGCGGTGCGGGTGATCTCCCATGACTACAAGCGCTACGTCGGCGCGCAGATCGGGATCTACAACCCCGCGGGGGAGAAGGTCGGGCGGGTGGGGCACCTGCGCAACCGGGAGTTTCTCTTCGTGGTGGGCGAGTGATTACGTAGCGCTGTAATCGGCCGCCGGGGCGCGGGCGCTCCAGCGGGCGAAGGCCCAGGTGCCGGCGGAGAGCGCGCACCAGCCGAAGGTGGCCCACGCCACCAGCGAGCCCGCGGCGTCGCGCGCCGCCCACGGCAGCCGCGACCCCAGCACCGCGAGGACCATGTACGCCGCGAGCGCCAGCGTGGCGGCCGGGAGCGCGACGGTCCACGCCACGCGGGTGAGCCGCTCGGCGCGGGGCCGCCGGGACCACCGCCGCACCCGGCGCGCGGCGGCGTGCAGGCCCCAGGCCTTGGCGAGCACCACGCCCACGCCGAGCATCTGGAGCCCGACGGAGGAGGCCTGCACCCCGGCGCCCACCGCGGGCAGGCGCCAGGCCCCGGCCAGGAGGAGCACCACCAGCACGCCGCGGGAGAAGGTGAGCAGGCGCTCGGCGAGGTGGAGGGGGAGGGAGGGGCGCTCGCCCGACTCGAAGCCCGCGAACATCCACGCGACGGCGTAGGCGCCGACGACGAGGTGGAGCGGGTCGCGGAAGAGGTTCCACTGCCAGGGGAGGGCCCCCTGGGCGGCCGCGACCCCCTGGAACCCCAGGGTGCCGGCGGCGGCGACGGCGGCCCCGGCGCCCACCACGAGGGCCAGGCCCCGGGACATCTCGCGGGCGGCGACGCCGGCCTTGGCGCGCAGCCCGACGCGGCGGGTGGTGGCGAGCGCGGCGCCGAGCACCACGAGGGCGAGGGTGGTGGCGAGCACGTCGGGGTCGAAGGCGAAGAGCCCGCTCCCGAAGGGGACGGCGAGGGCCGTGGTGGCGAGCGCGAGCCACCCGAGGCGGTGCCGCGCGGCGGACCAGGGCGCGTCCACAAGGGGCTCCGGGCGGCCGTCGCGGAGCATCCCGATGGCGCGCGCCCCGCGGCGCAGCACCGGCGGCACGCTGGCCCCGGCGGACCACAGCAGCGCGCCAGCGAGGAGCACCATCACGGCCGCGAGCACGACGTCCCAGGAGACGCCCGGGTCGAGGTGGCCCACGCGGAGGGCGCGGTCCTCGACGGCGTCGCCGCGGCGGAGGGTGAGCACGGCCTGGTCGTGCGCCGGGGCGGGGCGGAAGTCGTCCACGGCGGTGAGGCTCACGCCGTCGAGGCGCAGCAGCACGTCGCCGTCGGCCACGCCGGCCTCGTCGGCGGCGCTGCCGGGCTCGACGCGCTCGACCTGCAACCCCCCTTCGGGCGGGAGCGCGGGCGCGAGGAGCACGCCGACGCCCGCGAGGGCGCGCTCGGCGCGGGAGAGCGCGGTGCGGGTGACGTCGAGGCCGCGGCCCTGGGTGAGGTGCAGGTCGACGATGGGACCGCGGAGGGAGCGGGCGGAGGAGAGCACGGACCCTTGGAGGGTCTCGACCTGCACCGAGACGCCGGCGCGGTCGCCGAGGAAGGAGAGCGTGGCGTGCGAGGCGAGCGGGTCGGCGGCGGACTCGCCGGCGCAGCGCGAGAGCGAGCGCACGAGCGACTCCGTGAGGGAGAACTCCAGCCGCGCCCCGCCGTCGATGCGGAGGGTGTGCGCGGCGACCTCGCCGTACGCGGCCTCCCGGGCCTGGCCGGTGAGGGCGTCGGTGACGGTGGCCCCCTCCGGGGGGTCGGTGATGACCGCGGAGACGACCGACTCGCAGCGGGCGAGGCCGGGGCGGGCGAGCTGCGCGGCGAGGCGCACGCGGATGCGCCGGATGTCCGCCGCGGGGGGCAGTCCGTTGGTGTGGAGCGTGAGGCGGTCGCCGGGCTCGACCTGGCGCGGCGTGAGCTCGGTGAGCGTGAGCACCTCGTGGGTGGGCTGGGTCTCACAGCCCGCGAGGGCGCTGACGAAGGGGAACAGCAGCGACCAGGACGCGCGTCTCACAGGGGCTCGCAATGCCCGCTCGGGGCCGCGGGGGACAACTTTCCGGCAGCAGTGGCGACGGCCCCCTGCGGCTATATCGCGTTGTTGGGGAAGGAGCGCCCGGTGCCCCAGATGATCCGGACGGCGCCGCTGCCGCCGGGGCCCGCCGCCGCCGCCGCCGTGCGCGCCGCCGGCGCCCGTCCCGCCGGGGTTCGCTCCGCCGGTGTCGTTGCCCGGGGCCGCTGAGCACGGCACCGCCGCCACCGCCGCCGCCACCGACCACCACCACGCTCACCGAGGTGACGCCCGCCGGGACGACGAAGGTCCCCGAGGCGGTGAACGTCATCGAGCCGCTCGGAGCCACGGCCGAACACGCGCCCGCGACGCAGCTCTGTCCGGCCGCGCACGCCGTCGTGCAGCTGCCGCAGGTCGCGGTCGCGGTGAGCGAAGCCTCGCAGCCGTTGGCGCTGTTGCCGTCGCAGTCCGCGAAGCCGCTCGCGCAGGCGTAGGCGCACGCGCCCGCCGCGCACGCGGCCGTCGCGTTGGGGCGCGCGGCGCAGGCCCGCTCGCACATCCCGCAGTGTGCGGTGCTCGTGGCGAGCGCCTCCTCGCAGCCGTCCGCCGCCCGCGTTGCACGCGAACCCGCACACGCCCATGCCCGCGCACGCAGGCGAGCGGCGCGGCGCGGTCGCCGGGGAGGTTGCACTGCACGCACAGCCCGGTGGCGGTCTCACAGACGCGACCCGTCGCCGAGCACTCACGGTCGGAGGTGCAGCTCGTGGCCATCTGGGAACCGTCCGGGGCGACGACCGCGTCGACGGCGGACGGCGGCCGATCGCTCGATGCGCCGAGGTCGTTGGACGGGAGGTTCAGCCCGCTCGGTGATCAGGCGGCCAGCAGCAGCGCGAACGAGATTCCCCAGCAACGCGTCACGGTCATTCGGTCCCCCGGGTGGTGATCGCCGCGACGCCATCAGCGACTTTTGCCGCTGCGCAGGACGACAGGCCGACGATCGGCTAGTACCGCGTCGCAAGAGTTCTGACGGGTTGAGCAGGGCGCCTTGGGAGGAGAACCGCAAGGGTCGCAAGGGTCGCAAGGGAGCGACGGACTTGGGCGGGCAGGTGCTCCAACGCTCTCGCGAACCCGATGCGCCAGCGCCGGCGGAACTCCCCTTGCGACCCTTGCGACCCTTGCGGTTCTTGCCTCCGCCCCTCCACGAGCGTTGAGGCCCCCCCCAACCCGTCAGAACTCTTGCGACGCGGTACTAGTACCGGCTCGCAGGGGATGTGACGGGTTGAGCCGTGCGCCCGCCCACGCCTGCGATCACCAGCCTCGCCCTCCGAGGGGAGCGCCCGCGGCGCCCCCCAATGCGCCCAACCCGGGGCGATAGCCCCGGGGCTCCGGACGTCGGGCTCCGGACGGTTGGGGGACTGCCCCGGGGCTGTCGCCCCGGGTTGGGCGCGTTGGGGGGGGGGCGCCGCGGGCGCTCCCCTCGGAGGGCGAGGCTGGTGATCGCAGGCGCGGGTGGGCCTGTGGTGACCGGTGCAACCGCGGTCGCGGCCGTGGTACACGCAACATCCCTGTTTCTGCGGGCGCGAGGAGTGTGATGAGCGAGATCTACACGGTGATCATGGCGGGCGGCTCGGGCACCCGCTTCTGGCCCTCGTCGCGGCGGCTGAAGCCCAAGCAGTTCCTCCCGCTGGGCGACGGGGTCACGCCGCTGCTCACCGCCACGGTCCACCGCGTCGCGCCGCTCTCGCCGCCCGAGCGCGTGCTCATCGTCACCCGCGCCGACCTCGCCGAGGCCACCCACGAGGCCTGCCCCGCGGTGCCCGCGGCCAACATCCTGCTCGAGCCCGTCGGCCGCAACACCGCGCCCTGCGTCGCCTGGGCCACCGCGGTCATCCAGCGCCGCGACCCCGAGGCCGTCGTGGTGGTGCTCGCCGCCGACGCGCACATCAGCGACGAGCCCGCCTTCCTCGCCGCCCTGCGCCTCGCCGCCGACGCGGCCGGCACCGGCGCCATCGTCACCCTCGGCATCACCCCAACGCGCCCGGAGACGGGCTACGGCTACCTCCAGGTGGGCGAGGCCTTCGCGGGCGCGCCGGACGGCGTGCGCGTCGTGCGGGCCTTCGTCGAGAAGCCCGACGCCGAGCGCGCGGAGCAGTACCTCCGCGGGGCCGAGCACCTCTGGAACGCCGGGATCTTCGTGTTTCGCGCCGACGTGATGGCGCGCGCGGTGCGGGCCCACCTGCCCACGGTGGCCGACGCCACGGCGGCCTTCGACCGGGCCGCCGAGCTGGGGGTCGTCGAGGAGGTGCGCGAGGTCAACGCCCGCTACCCCGGGCTGCCCAACGTCTCCCTCGACTACGGGGTGATGGAGAACGAGCGGGCCATCGCGGTGGTGCCCGTGAGCTGCGGCTGGAGCGACGTGGGCAGCTGGCAGGCGGCCTGGGAGCTCGGGCTCAAGGACGGCGCGGGCAACGTGCTGGCGGGGGTCGAGGGCACCGTCGTCGACGCGCGAGGCAACGTGGTGGTGGCGCCGCCCGGCAAGGTGGTCGCGCTGGTGGGCGTGAGCGACCTGGTGGTGGTCGACACCGGCGACGCGCTCCTGGTGATGAGCCGCGAGCGCGCGCAGGACGTGAAGAAGGCCGTGGACGCGCTCTCCGAGGCGCGGCGCCACGACGTGCTCTGACCGAAGGACGAGAGGCACCCAGCGCCATGAACCCGCAGATCTTCCGCGAGTACGACGTCCGTGGAAACGCCGAGCGCGACCTGCCCGACGAGCTCGCCCGCGACCTGGGCCGCGCCCTCGGCAGCGTCATGGCCGAGCGCGGCAAGCGGCGCATCATGGTGGGCCGCGACTGCCGCGTCTCCTCGCAGCGGCTGCGCGACGCCCTCATCGAGGGCCTGCGGGAGACCGGCCGGCACGTGGTGAAGACCGAGGTGGGCCCCACGCCGCTGCTCTACTTCGCGGTGCACCACCTCGACGCCGACGGCGGCGTGATGGTCACCGGCAGCCACAACCCGCCGGAGGACAACGGGTTCAAGATCCTGGTGGGCAAGGACACCCTCCACGGCGACGAGATCAGGGCGCTGCGCGAGCGCATCGAGCGGCGCGACTTCCTGCGCGCCCCGGGCGGGCACGTGGAGTCCGCCGAGGTGGGCCCGCGCTACGTGGCGTGGATGAAGGGCAACATCCGGCTGGCGCGCACGGACATCAAGGTCGTGGTCGACGCGGGCAACGGCGCGGGCGGCCCGCTGGCGCTCGCCTGCATGAGCGCGCTCGGGCTCAGCCCCGAGGCCCTCTACTGCGACATGGACGGCCGCTTCCCCAACCACCACCCCGACCCGACGCTGCCCGAGAACGTCGCCGAGCTCATCGAGCGGGTGCACGACTCGCACGCCGAGGTGGGCATCGCCTACGACGGCGACGCCGACCGCCTCGGCGCCGTCGACCCCACCGGGGAGATCATCTGGGGCGACAAGCTCATGGTGATCTTCGGCCGCGCGGTGCTCGCGCGCCACCCGGGCGCGGCCATCCTGGGCGAGGTGAAGTGCTCGCAGACCCTCTACGACGACATCGCGAAGCGCGGCGGCCGGCCCATCATGTGGAAGACCGGGCACTCGCTCATCAAGTCGAAGATGAAGGCGGAGCAGGCGCTGCTGGCGGGCGAGATGTCCGGGCACCTCTTCTTCGCCGACCGGTACTTCGGCTACGACGACGCCATCTACGCGTCGCTGCGGCTGCTGGAGATCATCGCGGCCTCCAAGGCCGACCTCGCGGACATGCTCGGCGACCTGCCGAAGACCTTCGTCACGCCGGAGATCAGGGTTCCGTGCCCTGACGAGGTGAAGTTCCGCGTGGTGGCGCGGGTGCTCGAGCATTACAAGTCCAGGTATCCCGTGAGCGAGGTCGACGGGGCGCGGGTCAACTTCGGTGATGGCTGGGGCCTCGTGCGGGCATCCAACACGCAAGCCGTGCTGGTGCTGCGCTTCGAGGCGCAGTCCGAGGCGCGTCGCGACGCGATGCGCGCAGAGGTCGAGGCCGTGGTGCGCGAAGCGCGCGATCAGGGGTGACACATTGACGAAGCGGGTTGTGGGCATCGACCTCGGGGGCACCGGGCTGCGCATGGGCGTGGTGGCCGAGGACGGCGCCGTCGAGGGGTTGCAGTCCCTGACGCACGGGGGCTTCTCGCACCCGATGGACGCCGTCGAGCGCCTCGCGCGCATGGTGGAAGACGCCGCGGCGCAGGGCGGCCCCATCGACGCCGTGGGCGTCGGCGTGGCGGCGTGGGTGGAGCGCGACACGGGCTTCGTCACCCGCGCGCCCAACCTCGGGTGGATCGACGTCCCCTTCGGCGAGCTGCTGCGCCGGCGGCTGAAGCTCCCGGTGGTGGTGCACAACGACCTCAAGGCCATCGCCTGGGGGGAGTACCGCTTCGGCGCGGGCGTCGGGGCGCGCACGCTGCTGGTGATCTTCGTGGGCACCGGCGTGGGCGCCGCGGTCATCGCCGAGGGCAACCTCCTGGTGGGGGCGCGGGGCTTCGGCGGCGAGATCGGTCACATCAAGGTCGGCCCCGACGACGGCCCGCTGTGCGGGTGCGGCCGGCGCGGGTGCCTCGAGGCCTACGTGGGCGGCCACGCGCTCTCGCTCAAGGCCCGGCAGAGCGTCGCCGAGGGGCGCATCTCCCTGGTGCGCCTGGACTCCGAGATGCGCGAGCTCACCGCGGCGGACCTCGAGGAGCTGTCCAACCGCGGCGACGCCGAGGCCCAGGCCCTGCTGGAGGGCGGCGGGATGCAGCTCGGTCGGGTGCTCGGCTCGATGGTCACCTTCCTCAACCCCGACACCGTGCTGATGGGCGGCGGGGTGTGGGACTCCAGCGACGTCATCAAGGACGCCGTGCGCATCGGGCTCGACCTGAGCAGCCACCCCGATCTGCGGAAGTCCGTGCGCATCGTCGAGGGTCGCCTCGGGTCGCGCGCGGGGGTCATCGGCGCGGCCGACCTCGCCCGCCGCACCCTGTGACTCTCACGGACGCAAACGACGCCTTGCATCCATGAAAGATCGCGGGGGTCTCGGGAGACACATTCCCCTATAATTACCGTGCAAGGCCTCCTGGCACGAACCATGCGATATAGTTCCTTGAGCGGCGGCACCGGCGTCTCCCCCCAACGCCAACGGTGACCGCCGCTAAGTATTTCAGCAGGGTCGATGGTCCAGCGTGGCCACCGGCCCTGGTGGTCTTTCTGGGGGGTCAGCGATCGCCGAGGGTGTGGGTCGGGTCGAGGGCGTCGCGCAGGCGGGCCATCACGGCGTCGTGGTCGTCGTTGCCCGGGGGCAACGCGTCGAGGGGGGCGGTGCCGAGGCGGTAGGGGAGGCACCCGAGGCGGGTGAAGGCCTCGCGCAGCGCGGCGTGGCAGGCGAGGCCGGCGGCGTCGCGGCCGGGGAGGTGTCGGTCCCAGAGGATCAACGGGGCCAGGTGCAGGGCCCTGGGCTGCTGGGCCATGACGGCGATGAGGGCGTCGAAGCCGTGGGCGGCCATGACGGCCTCGATGGCGCGCATCGCGGCGAGGACGGCCGCGCCCTCGAAGGGGACCGCGGCGCAGGACCAGAGCACGCCGCAGCCGTCGCGGTCGGGGTCGAGGTCGGTCGCGGGAGAGGCGGGCTGGTGCCAGTAGACGCTGCGCACGCTCTCCTCGTGCGGAATGCCCTGGAGGAAGCAGAACGCGGGCTCCTGCTCCAGGAGGAGTTCGTGGCCGCTGTGGGGCTCGCCGGTGCGCTCCTCGATGTTCCATGTGTCGACCGCGGGGCCCAGCACCTCGACGAGGCGCTCGCGGTGGGCGCGGCCCTGGAGCGCGGTCATGCCCGCGAGGGCGGTGAGTCCGTACCAGCGGTGGGTGAGCCCGCGCTGCGCGAGCTGCCGCGGGACGTCGCCCCGGCGCTCGAGGGTGGAGAGCACGCGGGTGTGGTTCCAGAGGCCGATGGGCCAGCGGAGGGTGCCTTCGAGCATGAGGGCGCGGAGGGCGTCGATGAGGCCTGGGAGGCCCTCGTCGGTGGCGGCGGAGAAGCGCACCGCCTGGAGCGAGCGGGGCAGCGGGCTCAGCCAGAGCGTGAGCCGGGTGACCACCCCGAGGGACGACTGCGAGAAGAGCCCGTCGAGGGTGGGGCCCACCCCGTGGCGGTGCAGCGGGCAGAGGGGTGTGTGCGCAAAGCGGCCATACCCGGTGCGCAGGGTCTCGCCCGTGGAGAGCGCGACCTCCAGGGCGCAGACGTGCGACCAGCGGTCGCCGAGGGGGCCCGCGCCGTCGCCGCGGGCGAGGGCGTTGGCGAGCACGCTGGCGTGGGGCGAGCCGCCGATGGTGTTGACGAACAGCCGCGAGCGGCGCGCGCGCAGGAAGGCGTAGAGCTGCGCGAAGGTGACCCCGGGCTCGACGGTGACCCAGGCCATGGACTCGTCGAAGTCCACGATGGCGTCGAGGCGCCCGAGGTCGAGCACGACCGCGCCGTCGTCGGGCGGGACGCGCGAGCCGAGGCCCCAGTTGCAGCCGCGGGAGATGGGGTGGAGGCGAAGCCCGTGGCGGGCGGCGATGGCGAGGCAGGCGCGCACCCCGGCGGCGTCGGCGGGGCGCAGCAGCGCGGCGGCGCGCTGTGGGGCGGGGAAGGTCGAGCGGTGGAGGCCGTCGAGGGCGGTGGGGTCGTCGGTGGCGTGGTCGGGGCCGAGCGCGGCGCGCCATGCGGTGAGGGCGGCGGCGAGGGACATCGCGGGGGGCGCTCAGCTCACGGGGCGCGGCCGGCGTCGACCGGCGCGGTGGTGGCTCCGCCGTCGGAGGGCCGGACGCCCGCGTCGGCGGTGCCGCCCATGGTGCCGCCCGTCACGCCGCGGAGGTTGATCCAGGTGGAGCCGACCTGGAAGGCCGAGGAGAAGCCGTCGGCCATGCGCGGGTCCATGGCGCACTCGCGGCCCTCGATGCGGGTGCCGTCGCCGTCGATGCAGGCCTCGATGCGCGGGGGCAGTCCGCCGCCGCCGCGGCGGGCCTCGTAGCGCTCCAGGCCGTCGCCGTCGACGTCGATGTCGGGCTGCTGCGGGCCGATCTGGAAGATCAGGAGGTTCTGGCCCCCGACGAGGAGCTCGAGGAAGGTGCTGTTGTTCATCATCCCCATGCCGCCGCCGCCGGGGATGAGCCCGGCGGGGTTGCGGATGTTGGCGAGGTCGCGGGCGGGGATGGCGCCGCACAGCACCCCGTTGCGGATCTCGGTGATGCGCGTGTCGTTGGCGACCACGGTGCCGGTGATGCGCCCGCGCTTGAGGTTGAACTCCAGCGCGCCGAGGCCGCCCATGTTGCCGAGGGGGAGGGGGATGTCCTCGGGCCCGCCCGCGAGCACGCCCATGCGCACGGTGCTCTGGAACGACGCCACCGGCAGCAGGTTGGCCATGAGCGAGCCCGACTGCACGAACTGGGGGTTGCCCGCGATGCCGTTGTCGTTGGGGTCCATGTTGGCGTCGCTGCCGAGCACCCAGCCCACGCGGGTGTCGGGGAGGTTCTGCCCGCGGGGGTCGGTGAGGTTGAGGAAGGTGATCTGGAGCAGCACCTGCCCGTTGGAGACGCCGGACGTGATGAAGGAGTTGAGCACCCCGTAGGCGGGGCCGAGGGCGCGGGTGAAGGCGTTGTCGGCGCGGCCGTCGCCCGAGAAGTCGCACCCGATGGTGGGGCTCTCCGGGGCGATGGAGAGGCGGTTGAGCACCACGGACTGCTCCAGGCGGCAGTCGGGGCCGCAGCCGTCCCAGCGGGTGGTGTTGCCGTCGTCGCACTGCTCGCCCGGGTCGGTGCGGCCGTTGCCACACATCAGGACCGAGCGGCAGTCGGGGGCGCAGTTGGGCGTGCCGTCGCAGATCTCGCCGCGCGAGGTGTCGACGATGCGGTTGCCGCAGGTCTCGCTGGAGAGGCAGTCGGAGCGGCAGCCGTCGCCCGAGCGGTTGTTGCCGTCGTCGCAGACCTCGCCCATGTCGACGCGCCCGTCGCCGCAGCGGGACTCGTAGCGGCAGGTGGCCGAGCATCGGTCGCCGCTCACGTTGTTGCCGTCGTCGCAGCTCTCCATCGGGTCGAGGATGCCGTCGCCGCAGCGTGGCACGCGGGTGTCGGGCATGCCGAGGTCGACCGGCGTGGCGGGCACATCGACCGGGGGCTGACCGCCGTCGAAGGGCAGTCCGAGGTCGACCGGCACGCCGCCGTCGAGGGCCAGACCCGCGTCGACGAAGCGCCCGTTGTCGATGGGCGTCGGCCCCGCGTCGGCCTGCACCGAGACGACGGTGCTGCCGCAGGCGGTGGTGGCGCCGAGGGCGAGGAGGACGGCCGCGAGGCGAGTGGGGTTGCGCATGAGGGTGACGGGCTCCAGAAGGCGACGTTGGGCAGCGGGCAGCCGGACGGCCGCGCGGACTCTACGGGACGCCTCGCAGGGGACACAAGCGGCGCGCAAGACGCGGGTGATCCGGTGCGGTTGTACGGGGGGCGCGGGCGAGGGTCGGATGGCGAGATGTCATTCCGCGACGACCGGGAAGCCGCGCACCGAAGGGCCGACGCGCTGGAGTAGGAGCGCAAGCGCACGAAGGCGGAGCGGGAGCAGATGCGCGCGCCGCTAAATCTCCCCTGCGAGGTGCAGGGCGGTCGGCCGGTGGCCGCGCTCGACGTGACGGGATGATGCGACGCGCGCAGGGTGCGGCAGGACGCCGCAGGTCCAACTCGTCCCTTGGAAATCAAGCCGTCGTGGGGTGAGAAGCGCGCACCCGACGCACGCCTCGCGACATCTCAAAAGTCGTTCAGCCCGACCGCAGTGGATCTGCGGGGGGACGTTCGCTGCTTGTGCTGCGGCACGGTTCATCATTGGGAGGTTTCTGCGATGGCTCTTCGACTTCAAGGTTCGATGGTTGGGTTGGGCGCGGTGATGCTCGCGCTCGGCGGCGCGCTCGCGGGCTGCTCGGACGATCCTGCGACCCCGGGCACGGACGCCGCGGTCACGACCGACCTCGGCGCTCCCGTGGACTCCGGCTCCCCGGCTGACACCGGGGTTACCCCGGACGCCGGCACGGCCACCGACCGGCCCGTCGCCACCGACACCCCCGTTGTGACCGACACCGGCCCCGTCGACGCCGGGTCCGGGGCCCGCGCCCGGCTGCGCGTCGTCCACGCCGCGCCGGGCGCCGGCGCCGTCGACATCTACGCCGCCGGGGCCACCACGGCCGCGGCCCCCAACGTCGGTTACGGCACGGCCACGGGCTACCTCGAGCTCCCGCCGGGGCCGATCGCGTTCGACATCCGCGCCGCGGGCGCCATGGGCGCGCCGGCCTTCACCACCCCGACGGTCACGCTCGTCGCGGGCCGCTCGTACACGGTCATCGCCTCGGGTCGCCTGACGTCCACCGACGCGGCCGACCGCTTCCGCGTGCTGCCGCTCGAGGAGGGCTTCACCGCCGACGCGACGGGCTCGCGCGTGCGCATCGTGCACGCCGGCTCCGACGCCCCCACGGTGGGCATCGACGTCGGCAACGACAACCCCGCCATGGCGGAGGTCCCGAGCCTCGCGCGCTTCGCCGACACCGGCGCGGCGGGCGTCGCGCTCCCCGGCAACGCCGCTCTCCAGGTGGGCATCGTGACGGGCACCCCCGCCGCCCGCGTGACGGCCTTCACCACCCCCGAGCTGGGCGCGGGCAACCAGTGGTTCGTCATCGCGACGGGCCTGCTCCCGAGCACCGACACCGCGGTCAACGACGGCTTCGGGCTGCTCGCGGTCAACCAGATGGGCGCCGTGGCGTTCATCAAGCAGAACCCGCGCGTGCACGTCGTCCACGCGGGCGCCGACGCCCCCGCGGTGGACCTCTTCGCGGGCCCCGCGGGCGCCGGGGCCAACACCGCGCGCACGCTCCAGATCGTCGACAACCTCTCGTACCCGACGGGCTCCGGCGCCATGACCTCGGGCGGCCTCGCCTCGGTGCAGGTTCCGCCGGGCAGCTACGGCATCGACATCTTCCCCTACGCCGCCGGGTCGACCCGCCCCTCCGGCGCCCCGGCCTTCACGGTGCCCACGCTGGCGCTCTCGCCGGGTCGTCAGTACGTCGCCATCGCGGCGTACTTCCTCGCCCCGCAGGCGGGCCAGACCCCGCCCGACTCGGCCTTCACCGTCCTCCCGCTGGAGTACGCGATGACCAACGACGCCATGAACGCCTCCGCGCCGCGCGTGGTCGCCGTGCACGCCTCGGGCGACGCCCCCTCCGTGGACATCGGCGTGCTCGCGGGCGCCATGTTCACCCCGGTGTTCAGCAACGTCCCGCGCAGCGCGAACTCGCCCGCGGCGGGCACCACCGTCCCGGCCGATCCCTTCACCCTGGCCGTGCGCGGCGCGGGCGCGCCCGCCAACGCGGCGACCTTCGGCATCGACCTCGACGTCAACCAGAAGGTCTTCGTGATCGCCTCGGGCGCGCTCACCCCGCGCCCGGCGGCGGGCGGCGGCCTCGCCGACCAGGCCTTCCACCTGAGCGCCGTGTTCGCCAACCCGGGCACCGTGCAGCTCGGCGCCGGCGCCTGGAGCCTCGCGCGCATCAACCCGCGCCCGGCCCAATAGCCCGATAACCAACGACGTCGCCACCGCCTCGGCGCGCTAACGCGCCGGGGTCGCCGTGCGGTCCGCCGCCGCCCCCCCCCCCCACTGCACCTCGAAACCACAGTAGAACAAAGCCGATCGGCGATGGCCCGCGCCACGCTCTGTGGGTCCATCCCCTCGATGGCCGACGGCGGTGGACGTGCGCGCGTGGGCGCTCGCCCAGCTCGCCTCCGATCCCACCCGTCCCGAGACCACCAGCGACGCGCACTACGCAGCGCTCCTCTCGCTCGCGGAGCGCGATCGCTTCGACGAGCGGGAGGCCGCGCCCGCCCGCGAGCACGGCTGCTTCGCCGATCTCGCGACGTGCCTCGTGCGCGCCGGCTACGCGCGTGGCGACATCACGCTCCCCGCGCTCGCCTGCCGAGGTCGAACCGCTCCTCCTGGTCCTGCTCCGACTCCTCTACCCGTCGCACCCCCACGAGGGCGATGCGGTCGCGAGCGCCCTGAGCCCAGCGCAGCGCGGCACCCTCGAGACGCTCGTGCGAAGGCCGAACGCCTGGCTTCCGCACCCTTCGCTTCTACGCCGCGCCGATGGCCGCCCTCCTCGGCGTCGAACCGACCGCCGACGGCGGCGTCGAAGGTGACCTTCGGTCGAGGACGGCGTGCTCACCCTGCATACCCGGAAGAAGACGCACGACATCGTCACCGCGCTCCTCGGGCGGTGAGCGGAAGCTGCAACGCTCGCCTCGCGAGCGGGTCGACGGGGATCTTCTCCCCGGCGATGGTAGCGTCGCCGCCATGTCTGACTCCCTCCACACCATCGACTGCGAGTACGTCCAGCGCGACCTGGCCTGCGCGTACCTGCGCGTCTCCGGCGACGAGTGCGCCTTCATCGAGACCAACACCGCGCACGCCGTCCCGCGGCTGCTCGCCGCGCTCGCCGCGCAGGGGCGCTCGCCCGCCGACGTTCGCTACGTGATCGTGACCCACGTGCACCTCGACCACGCCGGCGGCGCGCACGCCCTCATGGCGCGCTGCCCCAACGCCACGCTGCTCGCCCACCCGCGCGCGGCGCGGCACCTCATCGACCCGGCGAAGCTCGTCGCGGGCGCGACCGCGGTCTACGGCGCGGCGCACTTCGCCGAGCTCTACGGCACCATCCGCGGCGTCGACGCGGCCCGCGTGCGCGCCCTCGACGACGGCGCGGAGGTGCCGTTCGGCGCCGGGGTGCTGCGGTTCATCCACACCCGCGGCCACGCCAACCACCACTTCGTCGTGCACGACCCGGCGCTCGACACGGTGTTCACCGGCGACGCCTTCGGGCTGGTGTACCCGCAGCTCCAGCGCGCGGGGCTCATCGCGTTCCCCTCGACGAGCCCGACGGACTTCGACGGGCCCGCGGCGCACGCCGCCGTCGACCGCATCCTCGCGCTCGGGACGCGCAGCGCGTGCCTCACCCACTTCGGCGAGCAGACCCGCCAGCGCGACATCGCGGCGCAGCTCCACGACTGGTTGACCCTCTCGGAGGCGCTCGTCGAGGAGTCCCGCGAGCGCCCCGAGGCGGAGCGCGAGGCCTTCATCGAGGCCCGGCTCACGGCGGCCTTCGACGAGACGGCCGCGCGCGCGGGGCTCTCCCTCGGCGCCGCCGACCGCACGCTGGTGGCGTTGGACCGCAGGCTCAACGTGCAGGGCCTGGCGTTCGCGGCGGGCCGCCCGCGGGCGTGAGCGTCCAACGCCCTCCACCCACCGCCCCACCCGGCTCGGCGTAGCGGCACCGACGCGAAGAGGGCGGCGAGGCTCTGGCCGACGTACGGCGCGCGGTCGGTGAGCAGCTCGGTGACGGTGAGCCCGAGGGCGTGCACGTCGGTCCACGGGCCGGTGCGGGCGCTGGTGAGCTGATCGAGCGACGCGTAGTGCGGCGAGAACGACGACTGGCTCGACCGGGTGTGGGTGTGCCCGCCGCCCGCGACCTCGTCCAGCGTCATGACCTTCGCGATGCCGAAGTCCAGCCGCCGCACCGGCGGCCCGCGGCGCGCAGTGACCAGCCTGATGTTGGCGGGCTTCAGGTCGCGGCGGGCGACGCCGGCCTCGGGCGCGGAGGCCACCGCCTCGATGACGTCGCGCAGGAGCCCGAGGGCCTCCACGGGGGTGCGCCCGCCCCGGCCGCGCCGCTCGACGAGGGCGTCCTGCAGGGTCTTCCCCGAGAGCCACTCCAGCACCATGACCGCCGCGGGCCTGCCGCAGGGCATGTCCGCCGAGCCGAAGTCGAGCACCTGCACGATGCCCGGGTGGTCGAGCCGCGCGCTCAGGCCATCGCGGTCCACACGCCGCCGCCCTGGCGCACGGCGTCGGCGCGCACCGGCGTGTACACGGGCGGGGCGCCGAGCGACAGCCGCCGACGCACCTCGTCGAGCGGGAGCGCGAGCAGGGACTCCCAGTCCTGCGCGGGCAGCCACGCGGCCGCCCGACCCCGGCGGTGACCCTCGGCGATGACCGCGCCGATGCCGCTCGCGCGGCCCTTCCACCACGCGGCGCCGACGATGAGGGCGACCCCGGTGTTCCAGTGCTGCGCGAGGTAGAACGCCAGCAGGGCCGCCTCGCCCACCACGTCGCCCTGGTACCCCGTGGCGGCGTGCCAGAGGTCGTGCGTGTCGCGCATGCGCTCGCGCAGGTAGTCGAAGGCCGTGGCGCCCGCGCGCGCCGTGACGCCCCGCTCGCTCGCGTCGCGGATGCCCTTCGGGCTGATGCGCTCGGACTCCACGAAGTCCAGGTAGGCGCGGCCGAGCGTGCCTACCGGCAGGCGGCGCAGCGCCTCGCGGTCGTCGAGCGTCGGGACGATGTCCGTCCGCTCGCGCAGGAGCCGCGCCCCCACCGGCGTGCGCCCGAACCTGCGCAGCAGCCGGTGCGGCGCCGTCCCGGAGAGCGACTCCAGGATCGTGAAGACCTGCGGGAGGTCGTCCGGGTCGCTCACGAGCGCGGTGATGGCGCGCGCGGCGCGGCGGACGTCGAACACGGGAAGGGGATGGGCGATGGCGTTCATGGAGGGCCTCCGTTCGTCTGCTGACATTGTTGTAGGTAGTGGCCGCCGACAAGGTTGTCAATAGCTCCGCGAGCGCGACGCCGCCGCCGTTCGCTGGTACACCGCGAGGCGCCGTCCATGCCGCGCCCCCGCCCGCCGCCGCCGCCTGTCACCCGCCGTCGGCGCACCGCGCAGGAGGCGCGCGACGCCATCCTCGACGCGGCGGAGCGCCAGCTCGTGGCGTCCGGGCCCGACGGCATCCGGCTCCAGGACGTGGCGCGGGACGTGGGCGTCTCGCACCCGACGGTGCTGCACCATTTCGGCAGCCGCGAGGCGCTCGTCGAGGCGGTGGCCAGCCGGGCGCTCGACAGCCTGCACGACGACGTCGTCGCGGCGCTGCGGCGCGCGCCGGAGGGGGAGCACCAGGTCGCCGCGCTCCTCGACGGGGTGTGCGAGGCGCTGGAGTCGCGGGGGCAGGGTCGCGCGCTGATGTGGCTGGCGCTCGCGGCCCCGGCGGGTCACCGCGACGACCTGCGGCTGCGGGCGCAGGCGGAGGTGCTCCACGCGACGCGCGAGGCGCGCTCCGCGGGGCGGGCGGCGGCGCCGCTGGAGGACTCGCAGTTCCTGGTGGTGCTCGCGGCGTCGGCGCTGCTGACGCAGTCGGTGCTGGGGGCGCAGCTGCTCCGCGGGGCCGGCGTGACGGGGGCGAAGGCGCCGGCGCGGTTTCGCGCGTGGCTCGCGCGGCTGATGCTCGCGCACGTCGAGCGCGAGGGGTGAGGGCGACGCCGCGCGCGACCGCCGCGCGGTCGGCCGGGTCGGCCAACCACGCTTCAGGAGACGCAGTGCTTCGCGGTGAGCACTGCGCGGGGCGCGAGCAGGGAGCGAACGGCGACGGCGCGGATCACGGCGGGTCGATCCACGCTTCGAGGGCGTCGCAGCGCTCGCGGCGCAGCCCCGTCGCGGTGCGGATGGTGTCGCCGAATTCAAGGTACGTGTCGTTGGCGGCGGTGAACGCCGGCCACGTCGAGGCGCCGGGCGCGTTGGGGTCGCCGGAGGTGGCGAAGCGCACCCACGCGCTGCCCATGGCATCGGAGACCGCGGCGTCGGGGGCCGCGCGAACCAGCAGTCCGGTGAAGCGTCCGAACACGTAGGCGATCTCCGACGAGTGGTACACGCCGAGGCCGAGGGCGCGCTCCCCGGGGTTGAGGCGCGAGAAATAGTACTGATACGCGGGGGTTCCGGTCGCGGCGACGAGGCGGGCCTGGGCGCGGGACGCGCACCCGAAGGCGGCGTCGCCGGCGAAGGTCGTGAAGGCCGCGTGCGCGCTGGGGAAGGCGGAGAGGGGGTAGAGCCGCAGCACCTCGTCGACGTGGTCCGGCACGAGGCGACGCACCGCGTCTCGGAAGGCGGCCTCGTCGGGGATCTCGAGGTCCGTCGTGAACACCGTCCCCTCGTCCTGGTTGGAGCCGGTGATGAACGGCACGCGGTTGAAGCGCCCCGCGCGCAGGGCCGTCCACGGCGGCTCCGGGAGCACGTAGCCGTCGACGATGGGCTGGTACCGGGCGCCGAAGCGTTCGAGCTCGGTGAGGCGCGGCGCCGCGGTGAGCACCTCCTCGACGGTGCGCGAGCGCATGCATGCGGCGACGTCGGGCGCGGCGTCGCAGCGGAGCGCCTGCGCGAAGAGGCGGCCCTGGGAGACGGCCGACTGCACGGGCGCCCGGGCGTCTTCGTCGCGCAGCGGCGTGATGGTGTAGCTGCACGGACCGCTCTGCGAGATGGCGCGGTGGAAGAGCCCCGCGGAGAGCGGGGACGTGAGGTGCGCGCAGACGGAGATGCCGCCCGCCGACTCGCCGAAGAGGGTCACGTTGCCCGGGTCGCCGCCGAAGGCCGCGGCGTTGTCGCGCACCCAGCGGAGGGCGGCCTGCTGGTCCATGAGCCCGTAGTTGCCGCTGGCGTGGTGCGCGACGTCCTCCGCGACGAGGGCGGTGTGGGCGAGGAAGCCGAGCTGCGACAGGCGGTAGTTGAAGTTGACGACCACGACGCCGCGGAGCGCGAGCGCGGTGCCGTCGAACTGCTCGTCGTTGGCGGTTCCCGAGTTGAAGCCGCCGCCGTGGATGAACACCATCACCGGGAGGCGACCCGTGGGCGCCGCGGGAGGCCGCCACACGTTGAGGAAGAGGCAGTCCTCGCTGGCGTCGCTGCCTGCGAGGAAGAACCCCTCCGGCTGCGGGCAGGCCGCGCCCTTGCGGGTGGCGTCGCGCGTGGCGGTCCACGCGACGGCGGGATCGGGCGCACGCCAGCGCCTCGCGCCGACCGGGGGCGCCGCGAAGGGGATGCCGTAGAAGTGGGCGACGTCGTCCCGGACAGCGCCGCGCACGGGTCCGAGCGTGGTGACGACGACGAGACCGCCGGCGCTCGCGTCGGCGGAGCCGGCGTCCACGTGGGCAGGAGGGTCCGACGAACAGGCAGCCAACAGCGTCGGCAGCGCCGCGATCAGGGAGAGGCGTGCGAGCGGGCTCATGCCTTCCAGCAATATCAGACCGTCGCGGCCCTACCTACCAGCCATGGCACGCAGCTCGAGCTCGAGCTCGCCCGCCGGGCGGCGCGGTCAACCGGCTCGACATCACTCCCCCGGAATTTCCGTCGCCGATGCGCGACTGCGTGGTCACCCTCGGGCGGCAGCTGCACTTCCACCCCAGGCCTCACCGGGGCGATCGTGACGATCCCCGTCTCGCTCCACCTCGTCGAGGCCGACGCCACCGCCGGCGCCACCGCCGGCGGCCTCATGCCCGTCGCCCGCGGACCCCCCGCTCAGCCCCGCAGCACGTCACGGTGTCCCCGCAGGGGTCATGGCCCCGTATGTGCGCGAGGCCTACGCGGCGCCCGCGCGGGCCATCATCAGCCCGCGGACCTCCGCGCGCTCGTCTGGCGCGAGCAGGCCCCAGCCGGGCTCGTAGCCGAAGACCGCCGGCGCTGACACCGACTTGAACCCGTCGATCAGCTCGATGCGGTCGAGGCCCACCAGCGCGGGGTGCCACTCGCCGCAGGCGTGCGAGAGCGACAGCATCTCCTTGCGCAACGTCAGCAGGTAGTTGGCGAGGCGCGCGGCCTTCAGCGTCGGGTCGAGGCCGCCCATCAGCCACTCGCTCTGCGTCGCCACCCCGGTGGGGCAGTTGCCCGTGTGGCACTGCTGCGCCTGGATGCACCCGATGGAGAGCATCGCCTCGCGGGCCACGTTGATGAGGTCGCAGCCCAGCGCCATGGCCAGCATCCCCTGCTCCGGGAAGCCGAGCTTCCCCGAGCCGATGAACACCACCTTCTCGTGCATCCCCCGCTCGGCGAAGCATCGGTACACCGACGCGAAGCCCAGCTTGAAGGGCATCGAGACGTGGTCGCTGAAGGCCAGCGGCGCCGCGCCCGTCCCCCCTTCGCCGCCGTCGATGGTGATGAAGTCCGGCGCCCGCTTCGTGACGTCCATCTTGGTCGCCAGTTCGCGCCAGAACCCGAGGTCGCCGACGGCGCTCTTGATGCCCACCGGCAGGCCCGTGGCGTCGGCCAGGCGCTCGATGAAATCGAGCATGGTGTCGACGTCCGAGAAGGCCGAGTGCGACGCCGGAGAGATGCAGTCCTGCCCCAGCGGGACCAGCCGGATCTTCGCGATCTCCGGGGTGATCTTCTCCTTGGGCAGCACGCCCCCGAGGCCCGGCTTGGCGCCCTGCGACAGCTTGATCTCGATGGCCCGCACCCTCGCCGACGCGACGCTCTCCAGGAAGCGCTCCATGGAGAAGGCTCCCTTCGCGTCGCGGCACCCGAAGTACCCCGTGCCGATCTGCCAGAGGATGTCGCCGCCGTGCCGGTGGTGGTCGCTGATGCCCCCTTCGCCGGTGTTCTGCCAGGCGCCCGCGAGGCCGACGCCCCGGTTGATGGCCTCGACGGCATTGCGGCTGAGCGAGCCGTAGCTCATCGCCGAGGTGTTCACGATCGAGGTCGGGCGGAAGGCGTGCTTGCGCTGCCGGTGCCCGCCGAGCACCTTGGCCGCAGGGCACTGGTACTCCTTGTCGTAGTGCGCAGAGCCCGGCGCCGGGGAGCTCACCGGGAAGGCGCTCTGCCGGATGATGATGTACCCGGGCGTCTGCTCGAGGTCGTTGTCCGTGCCGAAGCCGAAGTAGTTGTTCTCCTTCTTGGACGACGCGTAGATCCAGCGGCGCTGGTCGCGGGAGAAGGGCCGCTCCTCGTCGTTGCCCGTGACGATGTACTGCCGCAGCGGGCCGCCGAGCTCCTCGGCCAGGTAGCGGAAGCGTCCGACGATGGGGAAGTTGCTCACGATGGCGTGGCGGCGCTGCCGCCGGTCGCGCATCCCGAGGATCACGGTCAGGCTGATCACCCCCGCGGCGGACATCAGATAGAGCGGGACATCCATAGGTCCCACGGATGTATCACGGCGCGCGGCGAGGGTCGGGCGGTGGGAAGGGGGCTCCCGATCGTGCTAGTCGGACACCAGTGCCATGAACGTGTTGAGCCTGCGTAGGAGCCCGAAGTCGCACGGGGTCGATGGCCCCGTGGTGGTGGTGGTGATGGACGGCGTCGGCGTCGGCGCCGAAGACGAGGGCAACGCCGTGTGGCTCGCGCGCACGCCCGTCCTCGACGCCCTCGGGCGCACGGTGCCCACGCGACAATTGCGGGCCCACGGGCTCGCGGTGGGGCTGCCCAGCGACGACGACATGGGCAACAGCGAGGTGGGCCACAACGCCCTCGGCGCGGGGCGGGTGTTCGAGCAGGGCGCGCGGCTGGTCAACCAGGCCATCGCCTCGGAGGCGATGTTCCGGGGGGAGACCTGGCGCTGGCTCATCGACGGCGCGCGCGAGCGCGGGGCGCCGGTGCACTTCATCGGGCTGCTCTCCGACGGCAACGTGCACAGCCACGTCGAGCACCTCTACGCGATGATCCGGCGCTGCCACGCCGAGGGGGTGCAGTCCGTGCGGGTGCACGCCCTGCTCGACGGGCGCGACGTGCCGGAGACCAGCGCGCTCACCTACGTCGACGCGCTCGAGGGCTTCCTCCGGGCGTTCCCCGGGAGGGACTACCGCGTGGCGTCGGGCGGCGGCCGGATGAAGGTCACCATGGACCGCTACGAGGCCGACTGGCCCATGGTGGCGCGCGGCTGGGCGGCGCACGTGCACGGCGACGGGCGGGGCTTCCGCTCGCTCTCCGAGGCCGTCGAGTCGCTGCGCGCGGAGACCCCCGGGGTGATCGACCAGAACCTCCCGGGCTTCGTCATCGTCGACGAGCGCGGCGCGCCGGTGGGCCCCATCCGCGACGGCGCCTCGGTGGTCTTCTTCAACTTCCGCGGCGACCGGGCGATCGAGATCACCCGGGCCTTCGAGCAGGAGGCGCTCCGCACCTTCGACCGCGGCCCGCGCCCGGAGGTGCGCTACGCGGGGATGATGCAGTACGACGGAGATCTCCGGCTGCCGCGGCGCTACCTGGTGACCCCGCCGGCCATCGACCGCACGCTGGGGGAGTACCTCGCGAGCGACGGGGTGATGCAGCTCGCCATCAGCGAGACCCAGAAGTTCGGCCACGTGACGTACTTCTGGAACGGCAACCGCACGGAGCCCTTCGACCCGCAGCGGGAGGTCTACGTGGAGGTGTCGAGCGACCTGCGGCCCTTCGAGGAGCGGCCGTGGATGAAGTGCGCGGAGGTCACCGACCGGCTCATCGACGAGCTCAAGACCGGGCGCTACCGCCACGCGCGGGTGAACTACCCCAACGGCGACATGGTGGGGCACACGGGCGTGCGCGACGCGGCGGTGATGGCCGTCGAGGCGGTCGACCTGCAGCTCGGGCGGCTGATCCCCGCGGTGCTGGCGATGGGCGGCGCGGTGCTGGTGACGGCCGACCACGGCAACGCCGACGAGATGTTCGAGCTCGACAAGAAGACGAAGCGGGCGCTCACCCACCCCGACGGGCGGCCGAGGGCGAAGACGAGCCACACGCTCAACCCGGTGCCCCTGCACGTCGTGACGCCGCCGGGGCGCGCGGTGGCGCTACGGGGCGACCTGCCCGGAGCGGGGCTCTCCCACGTGGCCGCGACGGTGCTCGACCTGCTCGGATATTCAGCCCCGGAGGGCTACGACCCTTCGCTGCTCGCGGAGTGATGTACGGAAGTTCGACGCCGGCCGGGGGAGCACACTAGGCTGACCGGTGATGGCGCACGAAGTCGGTCCCAACATGCAGGTCTCGGTTCATTACAAGCTCCGGGACGCCCGCGGAAACCTCCTGGAGGACACCGAAGACCCCGAGGGGGACGGGCCGGTGAAGTTCATCGTCGGGATGTCCATGGTGCTCCCCGGGCTGGAGAAGGGCCTCGAGGGGGCCTTCGCGGGGGACGTCATCAACCTCGTGGTGGCCCCGGAGGACGGCTACGGCACCCGCGACGAGACCGACGTGTTCGACGTCGATCGCTCGGAGTTTCCCGACCCCGAGGCGGTCGAGGTGGGGGGCGAGTACACCGCCGAGGGCGACGATGGCACCACCCTCACGATGCAGATCCTGGAGGTGCACGACGACCACGTGAAGGTCGACGCCAACCACCCCCTGGCGGGCCTCACGCTCAACTACCAGGTGCGGGTGCTGGACGTGCACCCGGCCTCGGAGGAGGAGCTGGTCCTGGCACAGGCCGAGCTGGTCGAGCACCGGGCCCCGATCGGGGAGGTGTCCTGATCGAGGCCCAGGTTGTGGTAAGGTCGCGACGCCCGACTGAGCCCCTTCCATGAACCTGAGCAATTCCGAACGTTTTCTCGACGAGCCCCGTCTCCTCCACTTCCCGGTCGCTTCGCAGCGCATCGACCCCGACGCCGCCAAGGTGGTCCGTCGGCTGACCCAGGCGGGCTTCAAGGCCTACCTCGTCGGCGGGTGCGTCCGTGACCTCCTCCTCGACAAGGCCCCCAAGGACTTCGACGTCGCCACCAGCGCGCGACCCAACGAGGTCCGCGGGCTCTTCCGCAACTGCCGCATCATCGGTCGCCGCTTCCGCCTCGCGCACATCCTGTGCGGCGGAAACAAGGTCATCGAGGTCGCGACGTTCCGAAAGGACCCGACGGCGGACATCCTGGATGACACGGCCGAGTGGGAGCCCGTCGACGAGTCCGATGACGCCCCCCGCAAGGTGAGGCCCCACGAAGATCAAGACCTGCTGATCCGCCATGACAACGTCTTCGGCACCCCCCCCGAAGACGCCATCCGCCGCGATTTCACCATGAACGCCCTCTTCTACGACCTCGAGCGCAAGGAGGTCGTGGACTACGTCGGCGGCCTCGCGGATATCGAGCGTCGGGTGATCCGCACCATCGGCGACGCCGACGTGCGCTTCCGCGAAGACCCGGTGCGCATCCTGCGGGTGATCAAGTTCGCCGCGCGGCTCGACCTGGGCATCGAGCCCGAGGTCTACGACGCCATGGTGGCCCACCGCGAAGACCTCCTGCGGGCGGCCCGTCCGCGGCTGCTGGAGGAGGTGCTGCGGCTGATGCGCCACGCGGCCTCACGCCGCTCGGTCTGGATCGCCTGGGAGACCGGGGTCCTGGCCACGGTGCTCCCCGAGGTGGCCGCGTGGATCGACGACCACCCCGACGCCTCGCAGCGGCTGTGGTCGCGGCTGGCGGCCATCGACGCGCGCGCCAAGGCGGGCGACCTGCCCTCCGACACGGCGCTGTTCAGCGCGCTGACGCTCGACCCGGCGCTGGAGTCGATGACGGGCGTCAAGGACGCCCTCAACGGCGCGACGGACTTCTATCAAGACCTCCAGGCGCTGCTGCCGATGCCGCGCAAGCTCTTCGACCGGGTGCGGCAGGTGGTGGCGGCGCAGCGGCGCTTCCGCACCGGGCGCGAGTCGACGCTCACCCGGCGCGATTTCTACGACGACGCGAAGGACCTCTTCGTGCTCGACGGGTCGCGGGTGCGCCCGCCGAAGGAGTCGACCCGGCGCGCGGTCGACGGCGTCTGACCGTACGAGGTGGGGGGGAGGGCATAGGCGTTAACCGTCGCTTGAAAAACGGGCGGGGCAAGCCCCGCCCGTTTTTCAAGCGATGGTTAACGCCGATGACCCGCGGGGCGGCGACCTGCCGCTGGCACATCCCCTGCGGCGAGGTACTAGAGAGTAGAACAGGGCCATGGAGCGAGCGGCGGCACACGGCGACCCGAGGCCCGCGATGGTGCGAGCCCTCCAGCGGCGCCTGGCTTTCGCGGTCGACCTTGGCCGTGGGCGCCACGACGCGGCGCTGCGCTCCATCGCCCACGCGGCGGCGCGCAGCGGGGCACGCTCGCTCGACGCCGTGGTGCTCGACGGGGTGATCCGCGTGGCCCTCTCCGACCCGGAGCCGGCCGCCCTCCCCGAACGCTCCGCGCGGCTCGACCAGCTCGTCGGGGCGATGGGCCTGCGGGTGCGCTTCGTCCGCGGGCCCGAGGTGACGCAGCCCGCGCTCGACCCCTCCCGGCGCGCGCGCCGCGGGCTGGTGCGCGCGGCGGGCTTCCACCTGGCGCGCATCGCGTCGCGCTGGCGGGGCGCCCTCGACGACCACGACCCCGAGGAGGTGCACGCGCTGCGGGCCTCGCTCCGTCGGCTCAAGGCGACCCTCTGGGTGATCGGAGACGGGGCCCTCGACGCCCGGCTCCGCGCGCTCCGCGTTTGGGCCCGCGCGCTCGCCCCGCTCACCGGCGCGCTGCGCGACCTCGACGTGGCCCTCGCCTCCCTCCGCGACCTCGCGCCCGACGCGGCCTCGCTCGCCCACGCCCGCACGCGGCTGCTCGCGGCCCGCCGGCGCGCCCGGGACGCGATGTTCGCGCACCTCCGCCGGGCCGACGTGGTCGCGACGCTGCGGGCGGCGATGTCCGCCGCGCCCCGGCTCCGCGAGCCCCGCGGGCGCGCCCGCCGGGTCGCACGCCGCACCGTCGCGCGCGGGCTCGGCCGGCTGGCGCGGGCGCTCGACGGCGACCTCCAGCACCCGGAGGGCTACCACCTCATCCGGCGCCGCGCGCGGCGGGTGCGGGACGTCGTCGAGGTCACCGAAGGGGCGCTGCGCAAGCGCGACCGGGCGTGGCGCGAGCGCCTGAAGGCGGTGCAGTCGCAGCTCGGCGACCTGCACGACATCGACGTGCTCACGGGGCTGCTCCCGGACGACGACCGCGCGCTCGACGGGCTGCGGGGCGCCGTCGAGCGCCGTCGGGCGACGCTCGTCGCCGTGCTCGGCGCGCCGCTCGCGCTGCTCGCCGTCGAGCTCCGCGAGGCCCGGCGGTGACGGCCGCCAGGGTCTTCGCGAAGGTGTACGCGTCCCCCGGCCAGCGCGCCGACACGTGTAGCGCCCGTCGCGCACCACGAAGGCTGGGCCCGCGTCCGTCGCCGTGTCGCGGTGCAGCCCGTCGATCTTGCGCCGCCGCTCGGGGTCGCCCGCCCGCGGTCACCTCGGCCTCCACCCCGCGCGAGCGCGCGGGCTCCCCCGGGGCCTCGACATACGTGCGGTAGTAATCCCCGTCCCCGAAGCGCACCACGCGCCCGAGCGCCAGGTGAGCGAGGTGGTCTTCCTCCCGCCGTGGGCCTCAGCGCGCGACGGCGACGGCGACGGCGTCGGCGCCGAGGGTGAAGTCCGTCGTGACGGCCGTCCCCGCGGGCACGTCCAGCACCCGCGAGGTCTCGACGGCGGCGGAGAAGCGCGGGCGGGTGCCCTCCATGGCGCGGCGGGTCCATCCCTCGTGCCAGAAGCGCAGGGTGTACCTCCCCGGGGGGACGGCCCGCAGGATGTACCGCCCCGCCGCGTCGGTGACCGCGAAGTACGGGTGCGTGAAGGCGTGCACGTACGCCAGCATCCACACGTGGCCCGCGTCGCAGATGAGCCGCGCCACGCCCGCGCGCTGGATGCGCTTGGTCACCGTGAGCCCGTGCGGCGACGCCTGGTTGAACCAGTTGTCGTCGTCGTCGTAGCCGTAATACGCGTGCACGTTGTGCAGCAGCCCGTGGTCGCTGTTGCCGAAGCGCAGCTCGGCGCCCACCGGCAGGGCCAGCACGTGGGGCTCGTAGCGGCACCCGCGCTGGTCGACGGTGACGGGCGAGAGGTCGGGCGCGGCGCCGCGGCCGATGTCCGCGAGCCACACCACGGAGTTGGCCACGGCCCCATCGGCGCCCACCACCAGGGTCGGGTCGGGCTGCGCCGCGCCGCAGTGGTCGGGGTTGCCGCCGGCGCCGACGGCGGTGGGCGTCACGGCCGGGGGCGCACCGCGCCAGCGCACGGTGCCTTGGAGGATCCCCGGGCGGTCGAGCACCGTCGGGTCGACGCGGTAGATGGGCGCCGGGGCGGGCGCGTCGACGGCGGGTATGGTGGCGGCGGCGGTGCGCCCGGGCGGCGGGGCGGAGGGCGCGCGGCGACAGGCGACCAGGGAGAGCAGCGCCACCAGGGGGAGGGTTCGCATGAGGTGACCTATTCGAGCAGCGCGACGGCGTCGCCGATGCGCGCGAGGGCCTTGTCGATGTTCTCGACGCTGACGGCGTAGGAGAGGCGCATGTGGCCCGGCGCGCCGAAGGCCGCCCCCGGCACCACCGCGACGTGGGCCTTGTCGAGCAGCCACGCGGCGACGGCGGCGTCGTCGTTGAGCACGGCCCCGTCGGGGGTGCGCCGGCCGATCCACTCGCTGATGTCACAGAAGGCGTAGAAGGCCCCCTCGGGGGTGCCGCAGCGCACGCCGGGGATGTTGCGCAGCCCCTCCACGAGGCGGTCGCGCCGCAGCTGGAAGAGCGAGCGCATCTGCTCGAACTCCAGCGCGGGCGAGCGCAGCGCCTCGAGCGCGGCCCACTGCGACGGCGTCGCGGTGCTCGTGGCGCCCTGCGACTGCACCATGTCCATGGCCTTCGAGAGGGCGATCGGTGCGATGCTCCAGCCGACGCGCCAGCCGGTCATCGCGTAGGTCTTGCTGACGCCGTCGATGATGACGGCGCGGGGCGCGAGGTCGGGCGCCACGGAGACCAGCGAGCGCTGCTCGAAGCCGTCGTACACGAGCGAGCCGTAGATCTCGTCGAGGATGATCCAGCAGTCGTGGGCGCGGAGCACGGCCGCGATGGCCTCGAGCTCGGCGGGCCCGTACGCGGCGCCGGTGGGGTTGCTCGGCGAGCACAGCACCACGGCCTTGGTCTTCGGCGTGAGGGCGCGCGCGAGGTCGGCCGGGTCGAGCTTCCACCCGCGCTCGAGGGTGCTCGGGATGAACACCGGCGTCGCGCCCACGAGGCGCACCTGCTCGGGGTAGCTCACCCAGTAGGGCGCCGGGACGATCACCTCGTCGCCAGGCTCGAAGAGGGCGAGGGCGAGGTTGAAGAGGGCGCCCTTGGCGCCGACGGTGACCACCACGTTGGCCGCGGTGGCGGGCACGCCACGCTCGCGGGTGGAGCGCTCGGCGATGGCCGCGCGCAGCTCGGCGACGCCCGACACGGCGGTGTAGCGGGTCTTTCCGGCCTCGATGGCGGCGATGCCGGCCTCGCGGATGTTGCTCGGCGTGTCGAAGTCGGGCTCGCCCGCGCCGAAGGAGATGATGTCCACCCCCTGCGCGCGGAGCTCTTGCGCCCGGGCGTTGATGGCGAGCGTGGCCGAGGGGACGACAACCGAGAGGCGATCAGCGAGCTTCGTAGACATGCGCGCGGATACTACGGGCCATGCGCCGCGGGGTGCTAGCGCCGCGTCGCGCCAACGCGCCCTGATCGCTCCCCCACCCACGGATCCCAACGCGCCCAACCCCGGCCGTCAGCCCTGTCTTCTGGTCTCGTCTTCATCGTGTTGTCCAGGCATGTTTGGGGGGACTCGTCCTCGCCTCGGACCGGGGTTGGTCGCGTCCCGCGCCTGCACCCCGGGGCCCGCACGACGCCTGACCGCGTGGGCGGGAGCTGCCCCTCCCTCACGGTCGGGGTCTGGCTCGGGTCGCGGACGGCGCCGCGGTCGTACCGGGGAACCGCTCGCCGACGGCGTGGTCGTACTCCGAACTCCAGCTCCATGGGTCGATGTTGCGCGTGGCGCCCTGCGGGCCTGACACTCGCGCAATGCGTCGAATCTCCCGGTGGCTGCTGCTCACGGCTTGGATCTCGGCGTGTAGCGCCGACGAACTTCCGGGCCACCCCGGCCCACTGAACGAAGGGAATGAGCTGCCACCGGACGGCGCCGCCGACGAGGACGGAGCCGTCGAGATCGACGCCGGGGATTCTGACGTGCGGGCGGTCCGGGACTCGGGGTTGCACGACGTCCCCGCGATGGACGCGCGATCGGCGGACGCGGTCGCCACGGATGTCGTCACGCCGCGGGACCGCCCGGTCGACGCTCCGGCGGAGGCGGGACCGTCGCGGATGGATGTTCCCCGCCCGGCCGACGCCGGGCTGCCGCGCGTGGACGTCCCACGTCCGCTGGACACCGGCCCGATCGCGGTGCCCACCCCGGCCGCGGTCTCGCCGGGTGCGGCCTGTCACGCGCTCATCCAGCGCCTCGGGGTGCGCTTCTCCGTTGCGGGCGCGACCCGCGGTGTGGTCGACCCGGTGACGGTCACGCCCCCGATCGAGGGCGTGCACTACCGCTACGCGAGCTGGACCGCGGCCGAGCGCCCGATGCTCATGGACTGCCGCCTCGCGGTGGCCCTCGTGCGGATGGGCCGCGAACTCCGCGGACGCTGGAACATCGACGACGTCCAGCACCTGGGCATCTACAACTACCGGGTCATCGCCGGTAGCACGCGCTTGAGCCAGCACGCGTACGCGATGGCCATCGACATCGCCGGCTTCCGGTCGACGTCCCGGACGACCTACTCGGTGCTCTCGGACTTCGTCGAGACCAGCGCCAGCAGTTGCCCCCTCCGCGCCTCCAACGCGGTCGACCGGACCCTGAAGGAGATCGCCTGCTGGATGTACGACTCGCGGACGTTCAACATCGTCCTCACGCCCAACTACGACGCCGTGCACCGCAACCACTATCACGTCGATCTCACCGCGGGCTCGCACTTCGTCGGCGCAGAGCTGCCCGAGGGCGTCGACCCGCCGCACTCCCCGTTCTACGACTTCCTGATCGACGACGACTGACACCCGCGATCGAAGCACGCGGCTCCCGGTCCGCGTGTCTGGTCGGTCGGGGAGCCGTCGTCGCGGCCTTCTACAAGAAGCTCAACGGCACCGAGCCCGCGGTCTCGACCGCGCTCGTCGCGCACTCGTTCGCCCGGGGCCGCGAGCTCGTCACCGAGATATCAAAGGCACGTTGAAAGGGCTGGGTACGTGACCTCACCCCCAGCCCCCGCTCCATGAATGGTTCACTTCGGGACACATCTCTCGAAGTGAACCCGACAGGGAGAGGGGCTGCGCGGCAGCGCAGGGTGAGGTCCGCGTGGCCGGGATGATGACCACGGCCCAGAACGCCGTCAGCCGGCGATGTCGTACCGAGCGGACGAAGGACCGGAACTCCTAGAGCGCTTCGAGCGAGGTGGCGTCGACGAACACGGCGCCCACCTCGATGATCTCCATCTCGGCGCCTGATGCGACGCGCGCTACGGCTCTTCGACGGGAGGGAGCGCGCGGAGCCGCGCCTCGATGACCTCGCGCGCGGACGCCGTCACGCCCATCGCCTCGTACGCCCCGTGCCTCGGATCGGGGCGTGCGCGCAGGCGCTCCAGCGCCCTCGGCCACGCGCTCTCGACCGATGGGCCGTACGCGTTCCGCGCCTTCTCCCAGGCTCCCGCCGGAAGCCCGCCGAGCGCGTGTTCCAGCAGCAGGAGGTCCATGACGTCTCGGCCGAGCGCGCCGTCGGCCCAGAGCCGGTCTTCGTTGGCTAGCAGCTTCTCCGCCACGAGGTCTTCATCGGTCCGTCGCGCGACGGGCAGCGCCGCGTCGTCGGCGCCGACGCGGTCGATTCGCCCCTCGCTGACGATCTCGAACTTCAGCGGCTGGCCGTTGATGTCGATCGCCATGCGGATGCCGTCGCGATCGACCCGCGCCTCGCGGGCGAGCGTCACGGGCGAGCGGAAGAGGCCCTGCGCCCCGTCGCGGTGCACCCGCTCGCGGAGCAGGCGGTAGCCGTCGCGCGAGGCGCACAGGAAGTCGACGTCCCTCGAGACGCGGAACTCCTCGCAGCGGAGCGAGACCGCCGATCCGCCGCCGAACCAGCACCCGGCGGCGCGGAAGAGGGGCGCGTCGATGCGGTCGAGCAGCGCGATCACCCGCCGGCTCTCCTCCCGCTCAACCAAGGAACACTCCCCGCCCGTAGGTCGCGACCAGTCGATCGAAGAAGCGCCGCTCGTGGTCGGTCATGGTCGCCCGGTCGACCCACTGCCGGTTGGCCTCGTAGAGCGCGAAGGCCTCAGCCTCGGAGACCTCATCGGTCATCCGGCTCCAGAGCAGAAATCGGAGCTGGGGGAGATCGTCGCCGACGCGCGTGGTGAATGTGGTGCAGCGTAAGCCCTCGGCGGCGCTCGATCACGCGCCGCCTTCGACTCCCCCATACACACCGACAGGCTCATCGACGTCAGTACTGCGACGTGCTCTGCGTGATGCGCCAACGCTCGACGACGACGTGACCGTCGCGCATCGAGGCGACGGTCACCACGCCCGCGGCGCGGTCGACCACGAGGCGCTCCGCGGCGCTGAACGCGCCCGACGCATCGCGGGGCCGAAGGACCCCCTCCGCGGCGCGCCGGGAGGGGCGAGTGATGGTAAGTAGTGACCCCCATGCGCAAGCGTCACTTCGTCTTCGGTCTTCTCTCGCTCCTGTCGCTCGGCCTCCCGGTGGGGGCCGACCCGGCGCCGTCCCGCCCGACGATCACGGTGCCGCGCGGCGCGCGACCCACCACACTGCGCACCCGTGACCTGCGCGTCGGCACCGGCGCCGTGGCCGCCGCGGGCATGCAGGTCGAGGTGCAGTACGTGGGCGTCGCGTGGTCGACCGGGCGCGAGTTCGACGCGTCGTGGAACCGCGGGAGCACCTTCCGCTTCACCCTCGGCAACCGGATGGTCATCCAGGGCTGGGACCAGGGCGTGGCGGGCATGCGCGTGGGCGGCCGCCGCGAGCTGGTGATCCCGCCCGCCCTGGGCTACGGCGCGCGCGGCGCGGGCGGCGCCATCGGCCCCAACGAGACGCTGATCTTCGTCGTCGACCTCGTCTCGGTTCACTGAGCTACGGCGCGAAGGCCGTCGCGCGCGTCGGGACCCAGCAGCACCGACGCCCGTCGAGCACCCCGGTGAGCGCAACGAGCGCGATGCCATCGACCCACGCGGCCATGCGGACGGCCAATGGGTGTCAGCCCAGCGCACTGCGGGGCGCCGACTGGGCGCGCTCGAGCTCGCTCATCAGCGCCCGGTCGCGCTCGGTCACCAGGTTGATCACCACGCCCGGGCGCCCCGCGCGCGCCGTGCGCCCGACGCGGTGGAGGTAGGCGTCGAGCTGCTCGGGAAGGTGGTAGTTGACCACCCGGCCGACGTGCTCGACGTCCAGGCCCCGGGCCGCGAGGTCGGTGGAGATCAGCAGCGGGACGGTGCCGTCGCGGAAGGCCTTGAGGTTCGCGCGGCGCTCGACCTTGTCCATCTCGCCCCGGTAGACCACGCAGGTGCGGCCCATCGCCCGGAGGTCTTCGGCGATCTGGTCGCACTGCCCGCGGGTGTTGGCGAAGATCAGCGTGCCGCCGGTCACCGCGTCGGCCATGAGCGCCTTCAGGATCGGGAGTCTCTTTCCGCCGATGACCGTGCGGTTCACCGTGGTGAGGCTCGGCACGACCCGGTGGCTGCCGTCGCTCCGGATGACCTCCGCGCCCACGAAGAGCCGGCCGATGAGGTCGTGCACCGCCGGCGGCACCGTGGCCGAGAAGAGCGCGAGCTGGCGCTCCGGGGGACAGGCGCCCACGACGCGCTCGGCGTCGGGGAGGAAGCCCGGGTCGAGCATCTGGTCGACCTCGTCGAACACCAGCACCCGCACGTCGCCGAGGTCGACCAGGTTGCGGTCGAGCAGCTTGATCAGCCGCCCGGGCGTGGCGACCAGCACCTCGAAGACCCCTTGGATGTTGCGCCGGGCGACCTCCATCGTCGTGCCGCCGAGCACCGAGCGCACCCGCAGCCGCGTGGCGTGCGTGAAGCGCTTGAACACCCGGGTGACCTGCTCGCCGAGCTCGCGCGTGGGGACCACCACCACCGCCCGGGGCTTCGCGTCGACGGACACCGCCTGCCCGGCCCCCTCCAGGGTCTTGAGCGCGTGCAGTACGGGCAGCACGTACGCCAGCGTCTTGCCGCCGCCCGTCTCGGCGACGCCCACCACGGAGCGCCCCGCGAGCAGGGCCGGCAGCGCCCGGCGCTGGATCTCCGTCGGGGTCACGAAGCCCAGCTCGCGGAGCGACGCGTGCAGGGAGTCGATCAGCGGGAGGTCGGTGAACGCGCGCGGCGGACTCGTCTTCATGGGCGGACCATCGCACGCCGCGGGGCTGTGCGCCCTCCGTCCCGCCGCTCAGCCGCCCGCGGCGGCGCCCTGCGCGCGGGTCCAGAGCCACGCCCCGGCGCTGATGGCCACGGCGCCGCCCAGCAGCCCCGCGAACATCCCCAGGGCCCCGCCCAGGAAGAGCCCGCTGCAGCGCACCGACCCGATGGACACCGCGCCGAGGAGCATCCCGACGCCGGCCCGGGCCCGCGGGTGGAGCGCGCGGAACAGGGGCGCGAAGGCCTCGCGCTCGCCGTCGCTGACGCGCGCCATGAGGACGTCGAGCTCGGCCTCCGAGGCTTCGCGGGGCGGAGGCACGCGGCCGTCGGATCAGCCCGCGCGGTGGCGGTTCATGCAGCAGGGGGCGCCGGGGCGGCAGCAGGGGGAGCCAGGGTAGCAGCAGTCGCTGGCGCCCTGCGGGGCGCGGGTGAGCGTGATCGTCGCCCCGATGCCGGTGGCGAGGGAGAGCAGGCCGAGCAGGGCCACGGTGCGAGGGGAGAGAAGCCTGGTCATGGATGGAGACCTCCTGTTCCTGCTTCTAGCCGGTGCGGTGGGATTCTGTGACCGGAAAAGTCGCGTCACAGCGATCGGCGGACGTAGCGCGCCGCGGTGATCGCCCCGAGGGCGCCGGTGGCGACGACCACCCACGGGGTCGCGGGGGAGCGCCACAGCGCCAGGGCCACGGCGACGAACTGCAGCCCCGTGGTGGCCTTGCCGAAGACGTCGGCGCGCTGCTCGTGGTGACGGGCCCGGGCGTCCCGGCGGAGCAGCACCGTCGCGGCAAGGAGGGCCTCGCCGATCTCCCGCGCCCCGAGGAACACCGCCTGCCAGGCCGTGAGGCGCTGCGTGGCCGCGAGGGTGATCACCACGCCGAGCACGAAGATCTTGTCCGTGGCGCCATCGATGACGGCGCCGAGGGCGGAGGTCTGGTGGAAGTGCCTCGCCCACCACCCGTCGAGCACGTCGGTGAGCCCCGCGAGGGCGAGCACCACGAGGGCCCACCCGGGGTGGTGCACCACGAGCGCGAAGAGCGCGGTCAGCGGCACCCGGGCGAGGCTCAGAAGGCCCGGCACGCCGAAGAGGTCGCGGAGCTCGTAGTGCGGGTCGTGGGACGGGGTCGAGGGCGTCGACGGGGCCATCGGGAGCCTCCAGGGACTTCAGTCTGTGTCCCTGCAACGCCGACGTGCCAGCGCGGAGCATCGTGGACGTCGGCTCAACCTCCGCGGACCGATGCACGACGACGCAACGTGCGCGCACGCCATGCGCGGTGGGTCGCCGTGCGGGGCTCCGGTCGCGCGTCTCGTCGGGGAGCGCTTCGAGGCACATCGGATGCTTTGTCGGGCGACAGCCTCGTCGGGGAGCGACCGTTGCATGGGGCAAACGGTGCGGGGAGGTCGACCCATGGAGATCCTGCAATGACGTCAGGTGCACGATGACGATGGCGCTACCGCACGAGGTCGCGCCGGGGGCGCCGTTGGGGTCAAGCGACTCGGGCGTATGGCGGCGCGATGACCTCGCCGGGGACGCGGTGGATTTCCGCGTCGAGCGGCGGGACCGCGAGGTCGTGGTCAAGGTCACCCTCGGGTGGGCGGTGCCCGACTCGATCGAGGTCGACTGCGGAGCGCGCTCGCTGCGCATCGGATTCGAGCGCAACGTGCCCGCCTACGGGGCCCTCGTGGGCGCCGGCGCGCCGCGGCGCGGCGGCGCGTTGCGGCAATCGATCCCGCTGCCGTGCGAGGTCCGCCCCGGGGGGGCGGTCGCGCGCTTTCGCCGGGGCGTGCTCACGGTGCGGATTCCCACGGGGGCGTCCGTGCCGGAGGGGCCGCCCTTTCCGTGAGCACCGGCCCGCGCGCGGCACGGGGTCTGCTCCCCCAGCGGACGGATTCACCGGGCGGCACAGCACAGCACAGCACAGACACAGGAGGTCGATGATGAAGATCGAAGAGCTGATGACGAAGCAGGTCCAGACGTGTCGAGCGCAAGACACGCTCGCGCGGGCCGCGCAGATCATGTGGGAGCAGGACTGCGGCGTCGTGCCGGTGGTCGACGACGAGGGGCGCGTCGTCGGGATGCTCACCGACCGCGACGGCTTCATGGCGACCTACACGCAGGGACGGCGCCTCGACGAGGTCACCGTGGGCAGCGCGATGGCGCACAAGGTCTACGCGTGCCAGCCGGGTGATGACATCCACACGGCCGAGCGCTTGATGCGCGACGCGAAGATCCACCGGCTGCCGATCGTCGATGCCGAGGGTCGCCTCGCGGGCATCCTCGCGCTCGCCGACCTCGCGAGGCACGTGCATCGCACCGGCCGCAAGCCCGACGACGGGCTGAGCACCCAGAGCGTCGCGCTCACCCTCGCGGCGATCAGCTCCGCGCGGGCCGACACCTCCCCCAACTGAGCCCTCCAAGGGCCCCTCTCCGGGCCATAGGCGTCAGAGCGGTGGCCTGACGAGTTGGGTCAGGGCGGCGTCCGCAAAAGCTCTGGTTTTCCAGGGCTGCTCGTCGCCGCGGGCGGAAGCCCACGGCACCGCCAGTGAAGCCCGCAAGCGGGCTGACCACTGGCGATGACATCGAACAGGCCGCTCGGCGGCCTTCACTGCACCGAGCCGTGGGCTTCGGCCCGCGGCGACGAGAAGGCCTGGAAAACCAGAGTTCTTGAGGACGCCGCCCTGCGAGTTGGGTACACGCCTGCGCGAGCCCCCACCCCCATAGGCGTTCACCATCGATCGCCCGTCGCGCCCGGTGAAGCCCGGGCGCGATGGGCCATCAACAGTGGACGACCATGCCCCTCGCGCCGCGCTACCCCCGGCGTGCGCGAACGGTGTTGCCCCCTGCGTGGGCATCACCGATGTCATGGCGGGCCTGCGGCGAGTTCATCTCGATGGTCTCGCGGATGGTGAGCGCGTGATCGGGCTTCAGGTGGTTGGCGCTCCCGCGCGTGGACTTGCGGCTCGGGCGGGTGCCAGGGGCGTGGGCCTCCAGCGCGTACGGTGCCTCGGCGGCCGCGCGCTGGTTCACGTGCGCGATGCCCGCGGCGTCGGTGCGCGGGTTCATGCGCCACGTGCGCGCCGGCTTCGGGTGATGACTCGAGCGCTCGACGGCGGCCTTGAATGCTTCAGCCTTGGTTGCCATGGGCGAATCCTCCAGGGCAGACCGCGGAGCAGGGGGCGTGCCGAAATGGTTCGCTGCCCGCGAAGGCACCACCTGGGGGTGATGTCGGACGATGGCGAGGACAAAGAGTGTCTGGCCCAGACGGTTGGCGGTCGCGTTCGAGGCGGCACGCTCACCCTCTGCGGATCACGGAGCCGGTCCGGTCACAGGGGCTTCAAGGGAGGGCTCGAGCATGGTGGACATCGCCCGAAATCCGTCGAGGGACCGTCACACCGACGAGTTGCGCAACCCCGGGCTGGGGCTCTACCCGGTGCGGCAGTTCGTCGAGCTGCACGCCGGCAGCGTGGCGGTGGAGACCGCGGCCCCGGACGGCGGGACGCGGTCCATCGTGACCCGTCCCCACGACGGGCTGCGACGGGGCGCTGCCACCGATGACGACCGCACGCTCCGACTCGTAGCGCGGGGCGCATCGGGGGCGGGGCCCTGCACGGCGTTCCGGGGCTGTGGCCTGGAACGCAACCTGCGTAGCCCGCGCCGGGGAGACGAGCCGATGCTGACCACCCAGTGCCGTACCAACGATCCGTCGCTCTCCACCCTGAAGGTCGACCGCGCCTCGGGGGCGGACTTCGAGCGGACGCTCGCCGCGGTCGAGCCCGACCTGGTCGTCGACGCCGAGGCCGCGGCGACCCTGGAGAGGCTCCCGCAGATCGTGGATGACGGCCCCGGTGGGGCAGGCGAGTACACGCCGCTGGAGGTGGTCGCGGTGGGTGGCCTCGGCGTGGTCGAGCGCGCGCGCCAGCGGTCGACGGGCCGGGAGGTCTCGATCAAGCGGGTGCGCCAGCCGTCGGCGCCGGGCGCCGCGCAGATGCTGTTGGACGAGGGCCGGGCGATGCTCGAGCTGCGGCACCCGGGCATCGCCCCGCTGCTCGCGGTGGGCCGCGACGGCGATGGCCAGCCGGTGCTCGTCATCCGGTGGGTCGAGGGCGCCACGTGGCGCGCGCTGCTGCACGACCCCGAGCACCCGGCGTGGCGTGACCACCCGGGCGACCGGCTGACGCTCCACCTCCGGGTGCTGGCGCAGGTCGCCGCCGCGGCGCACTACGCGCATGGGCTGGGCTGGCTGCACCGGGACATCAAGCCCGACAACGTGATGGTGGGGCCGCACGGGGACGCATCCCTCATCGACTGGGGGCTTGCGGTGCACCTGCCCCTGGCGGCCACGGGGGACTTCCACAGCCTCGTCGGGACGCCCGGGTACATGGCGCCGGAGATGGTCCGCGGCGCGGGGCCGTGGCTGTCGCCGGGCACGGACGTGTACCTGCTCGGCGCGGCCCTGCACGAGGTGCTCACGGGGCACGCGCGCCACGAGGGGGACAGCCTGCGCGAGGTGCTCTTCTCGGCGTGGCTCTCGGCGCCGTGCGCGTACCCCGACGGGACGCCCGCGGCGCTCGCCGCGCTCGCCAACCAGGCGACGAGCGTGCGGCCCGAGCAGCGCCCGCCCACGGCCGACGCCTTCCGGCGGCGCATCGAGGACTACCTGGGCCACCGCGCGGCGCAGGGCGCCATCGCGCGGGGGCGGGAGCGCTTCCCGCGGCTCCGCGCGGCGTCGCTCGCGTACGACGGCGGGCTGCTGGGGCGCCTCGACGCCTGCGCGGCCGTGCTCCGCTGCGGCTTCGAGTGGCGGCCCCCGCTCCCGGGGCCCATCCTCGCGACCGACCGGGGCGCGCGGTGAGGCACCGCGACCCGGAGGCCTTCTGCAGGTGCACGTCGCAGCGAGGCCACCAGGGGCGGCGGGTGGTGCTCACGGGGGGCCCCGGCGCGGGGAAGACCGCCGTGCTCGAGGTCGTGCGGCGGCACCTGTGCGAGCACGTCGTGGTGCTCCCGGAGGCGGCGGGGATACTCTTCCGCGGCGGCTTTCCCCGCCGTCGGAGCGTCGCCGCCCGCCGCGCGACGCAGCTCGCGGTCTTCCACGTCCAGGACCAGCTCGAACACGCAGCGCTCGCCGAGGGCGGCGCGGCGCTGATCGTCTGCGACCGCGGGGTGCTCGACGGGCTCGCGTACTGGCCCGGCGAAGAGGGGCAGTTCTTCGACGCCGTGGGCGGCACCCGCGCTGGGATGTACGCCCGCTACGCCGCCGTCATCCACATCCGCACGGCCGCCGAGGGTGACCCCTCCGACGAGGCCGCGGCGGTCGACCGGCGGCTGCTGTCGGCCTGGGGCGAGCACCCGCGGCGCCTCGTCGTCGAGGCCGGGACGGACTTCCTGGGCACGCTCCGCAGGACGCTCGCGTTCGTCCGGAGCGAGGTGCCGCCCTGCTGCCAGGCAGTCGGCGCGCGCTGAACAACGGTCGCCGACGCACGGCGTTCGCGCGGCGGGTGCGCCGACACAGCGATCTCGGCCTTCGCGGGGGCGTGGCCTTCCGTTTGCTGTGTGGGGAGGCATGACGCACGAGCGCATCCGGAAGGTGATCGAGGGGAACGGGCCGCGGCCGAACCTCGAGGACTACGACGCCGCCCGCCGCACCTTCACCTGGAGCGAGGCTGCCCGCGCGCTGGACGGGCTCCCGTCGGGGCGGGGCATCCACATCGCGCACGAGGCCGTCGACCGCCACGCCGACGGCGCCGCCGGGGCCCGCGTCGCGCTCCGCTGCCTCGGCGCGGACGGCGGCGTGCGCGACGTGACGTACGCCCAGCTCCGCGCGCAGACCAACCGCTTCGCCAACGTGCTCGCGGCGCTCGGGGTGTCCCCGGGCGACCGGGTCTTCGCGCTGCTCGGTCGGGTGCCGGCGCTCTACGTGGCCGCGCTGGGGGCGCTCAAGCACGGCGACGTGTTCTGTCCGCTGTTCTCTGCCTTCGGGCCGGAGCCGATCCGCGCCCGGCTCGCCCTCGGCGAGGCGCGGGTGCTGGTGACCACCGAGGCCCTCTACCGCAAGAAGGTCGCGGGCCTCGTGGCCGGGCTCCCGGACCTGCGCCACGTGCTCCTGGTCGACGCGCGGGAGGACCCGCCGGAGGCCCCCGGCGTGCGGGCCCTCGGGCCGTGGATGGAGCGCGCCAGCGAGGCCTGGACCATCGCCCCGACGGCCATCGAGGCGCCCGCGCTGCTGCACTTCACCAGCGGCACCACCGGCCGCCCGAAGGGGGCCCTGCACGTCCACGGCGCGGTGGTGGCGCACCACGCGACGGCCCGTCTCGCGCTCGATTTCAAGCCCGACGACGTGTTCTGGTGCACCGCCGACCCGGGCTGGGTGACGGGCACCTCGTACGGCATCGTGGCGCCGCTCACGCACGGGCTCACCTGCATCGTGGACGAGGGCGAGTTCGACGCCGAGCGCTGGTACGGCGTGCTCCAGGACCAGCGGGTGACCAACTGGTACACGGCGCCCACGGCGGTGCGGATGCTGATGCGCGCGGGCGACGCGCTGCCCCGGCGCTTCGACCTCTCGCGGCTGCGCTTCGTCGCGAGCGTGGGCGAGCCGCTCAACCCGGAGGCCGTGGTGTGGAGCGCGGCGGCGCTCGGGCGCCCCATCCACGACAACTGGTGGCAGACCGAGACCGGCGGGATCATGGTGGCGAACTTCGCCGCGATGGACATCAAGCCCGGCTCGATGGGCAAGCCGCTGCCGGGCGTCGAGGCGGCGATCGTGCGGCGCACGGACGACGGCGGGGTCACGGTGGTCGACGCGGTGGACACCGACGGCGAGCTGGCCCTGCGCCCGGGGTGGCCGTCGATGTTCCGCGCCTACCTCCATGAGGACGAGCGGTACCGGCGCTGCTTCGCGGGCGGCTACTACCTGAGCGGCGACCTCGTGCGCCGCGACGCCGACGGGTACTACTGGTTCGTCGGGCGCGGCGACGACGTGATCAAGACGTCGGGGCACCTCGTTGGGCCCTTCGAGGTCGAGAGCGCGTTGCTCGAGCACCCCGCGGTGGCGGAGGCCGGGGTCATCGGCAAGCCCGACCCCGTGGCGATGGAGACCGTGAAGGCCTTCGTGTCGCTCAAGCCCGGCTTCGCGGCCAGCGAGGCCCTCGCCCTCGAGCTGATCGGCTTCGCGCGCAAGCGCCTCGGCGCCGTCGTGGCGCCGCGGGAGGTCGCCTTCCTCGACGCGCTCCCGCGCACCCGGAGCGGGAAGATCATGCGGCGGCTGCTCAAGGCCCGCGAGCTCGGGCTGCCGGAGGGCGACACCTCGTCCCTGGAGGCGGGCGGATGAGCGCCGCGGACGCGGCGATGGCGGGCGACGACCTGGCGCGCCTGCGGGCGATGCTGCGCATCCGGCGCTTCGAGGAGCGGGCGGCGGAGCTGTACGGCGCCGGGAAGATCCGGGGCTTCCTGCACCTGTGCGTGGGCGAGGAGGCCGTGGCGGTGGGGGTGATGCGCGCCCTCGCGCCGGAGGACGCGGTGGTGTCGACGTACCGCGAGCACGGGCACGCGCTCGCCCGGGGCGTACCGGCCGATCGGATCATGGCGGAGATGTACGGCCAGGCCGAGGGCTGCTGCCGCGGCCGCGGGGGCTCGATGCACCTCTTCGACGTGGCGCGGCGCTTCTACGGCGGCAACGCCATCGTGGCGGGCGGGCTCCCGATCGCCGTCGGGCTGGCGCTCGCGGACAAGCTCTCGAAGCGCCGCGCGGTCACGGCGTGCATCTTCGGCGACGGGGCGGTCGCCGAGGGGGAGTTCCACGAGTGCCTCAACCTCGCGGCCCTGTGGCGCCTCCCGGTGCTCTTCCTCTGCGAGAACAACCTCTACGCGATGGGCACCGCGCTCGCGCTGACGGAGTCCCAGGTCGACCTCTGCGCCAAGGCCCGGAGCTACGAGCTCCCGGCCGAGCGCGTCGACGGGATGGACCCCGCGCTGGTCGAGCGGGCCGTGCGCGGGGCCGTCGCGGCGCTGCGCGAGGGCTCCGGGCCGCGCTTCCTGGAGCTGTCCACGTACCGCTTCCGGGCGCACTCGATGTTCGACGCCGAGCTCTACCGGGAGCGGCGCGAGGTCGAGGCGTGGAAGCTCCGCGACCCGATCACGACGCTCTCCGCCCTGATGCGGCAGGGCGGCGCGCTCAGCGCCGAGGCGCTCGCCGGGCTGGAGTCCGAGGTCGCCGCGGAGCTCGACGCCGCCGTGGCCTTCGCCGAGGCCGGCACCCTGGAGCCCGTGGAGGACCTGCTGCGCGACGTCTACGCGACGGAGGCGACCGATGCCCGCGGGTGAGGCCGCCCCGGCGCGGACGACCTGGCGCGAGGCCATGCGCGCCGCCCTGCGCGAGGCGCTCCGGGGCGACCCGAGGGTGTTCCTGATGGGCGAGGACGTGGGTCACTACGGCGGCTGCTACGCCGTCAGCCGCGGGCTGCTGGAGGAGTTCGGCCCCGAGCGGGTGCGCGACACGCCGCTCTCGGAGTCGGCCTTCGTGGGCGCGGGCATCGGCGCCGCGCTCGGCGGGATGCGCCCCATCGTGGAGGTCATGACGGTGAACTTCAGCCTCCTGGCGCTCGACCAGATCGTCAACAACGCCGCGACGCTCCGGCACATGTCCGGCGGGCAGCTCACCATCCCGCTGGTGATCCGGATGGCGACCGGGGCCGGCCGGCAGCTGGCCGCGCAGCACTCCCACAGCCTGGAGGGCTGGTACGCCCACGTGCCGGGCCTGAAGGTGCTCTGCCCCGCCACGCTCGAAGACGCCCGCGGGATGCTGGCGCCGGCGCTGGCCGACCCCAACCCGGTGATCCTGTTCGAGCACGTGGGGCTCTACAACGTCGAGGGCGCGCTGGCGCCCGACGCGGGCCCGGTGGACATCCTCCGCGCCGCGGTGCGCCGGGCGGGCACGGAGGTCACCCTGGTCGCGTACGGCGGCATGGTGCCGCGCGCCCTCGCGGCGGCCGACGAGCTCGCCGCCGGGGGCATCGACGCGGAGGTCATCGACCTGCGGGTGCTGCGGCCGCTCGACTCTGGGACCCTCGTCGCGTCGGTGCGCAAGACCCGGCGGGCGGTGATCGTCGACGAGGGTTGGCGCAGCGGGAGCCTCTCTGCGGAGCTCAGCGCCCGCCTCGTCGAGGAGGCCTTCTACGACCTCGACGCGCCCATCGAGCGCGTGTGCTCGGCGGAGGTGCCGATCCCCTACGCGCGCCACCTCGAGGCCGCGGCGATCCCGCAGGTGGCGACGATCGTCGCGGCCGCCCGCAGGGCCGTGGGGCGACCGTGACGGAGTTCCGCATGCCCTCGCTCGGGGCAGACATGGAGGCCGGCACGCTGGTCGAGTGGCGCGTCGCGCCCGGCGACGCGGTCGCGCGGGGCCAGGTGGTCGCGGTGGTCGAGACCGACAAGGGCGCCGTGGAGGTCGAGAGCTGGCAGGCGGGCACGGTCTCGCGGCTCATCGTCGCGGTGGGCACCAAGGTGCCCGTGGGCACCGTGCTCGCGACCTTCGGGGACGCCGCCGCCGAGACGCCCGCACCGTCCGCGCCTCCAGCACCCGCGCCCGCACCACCTCCACCCGCACCCGCACCCGCACCCGCGACCGCACCCGCACCCGCACCCGCGACCGCGCCGCGCCCGCTGGCGTCCCCCGCGGCGCGGCGGCGCGCGCACGAACAGGGCGTCGAGCTCTCCGCCGTGCGCGGCAGCGGTCCCCGCGGGGAGATCACCGTCGCTGACGTCGAGGGGGTGGGCGTGGTGCCGCCGCCCGCGCTCGCACCTGCTCCGGCGACTCCCGCGGCAGGGGCGCCCGTCGACCGTGGCGCGGCGATGCGGCAGGCCATCGCGGCGTCGATGAGCCGGTCCAAGCGGGAGATCCCGCACTACTACCTCGCGGCGTCGATCGACATGGCGGCCGCGCTCGCGTGGGTCCAGTCGGAGAACCAGTCACGGCCCGTGACCGCGCGGCTGCTGCCGGTCGCGCTCCAGATCAAGGCCGTCGCGCTCGCGCTGCGCGAGGCGCCCGAGCTCAACGGGTTCTGGGTCGACGGGGCGCTTCGTCCGGGCGGCGGCGTGCACGTCGGGGTGGCGATCTCGATGCGCCACGGGGGCCTCGTCGCGCCGGCGATCCACGACGTCGACGGCCTGAGCGTCGGCGACGTGATGGCGGCGCTCGCGGACGTCACGGCGCGCGCGAGGGCGTCGCAGCTGCGCAGCTCCGAGCTCTCCGACGCGACGATCACGGTGACCAGCCTCGGCGACCGCGGCGTGGAGTCGGTCTTCGGGGTGATCCATCCCCCGCAGGTGGCGCTGGTGGGCTTCGGCACGACCCTGGAGCGCCCGTGGGCGGTCGGCGGTCTGCTGGGCGTGCGCCCGATCGCGCAGGCCTCCCTCTCCGCCGACCACCGCGCGAGCGACGGGCACCGCGGCGCGCGCTTCCTCGCAGCCCTCGACGCGCTCCTCCAGCACCCGGAGACCCTATGACCACCGACGCCATCCGCGAGTCCCTCCGACGCATCCTTCACCGCATCGCCCCGGAGGCCGACGTCGCCGCGCTCGACCCGCGCTCCGACCTGCGCGCCGCGCTCGACCTCGACTCGATGGACTTCCTCCGGTTCGTCACGTTGCTCCAGGCCGAGCACGGCGTCGAGGTGCCGGAGTCCGACTACCGGAAGGTGGGCACGCTCGACGGCTGCGCGGCCTGGATCGCGGCTCACGTCCCGGCCGAGCAGCCTTAGAGCGGTGGCCTGACGGGTCTGATGCGAGACCTCACCCCCAACCCCCTCACCATGAATGGAGAGGGGGCCAGAGCGAGACGAAATCGCTTGAATTACCGATCTTTCCCCCTCTCCATTCATGGAGAGGGGGCTGGGGGTGAGGTCTCACGAAGGTGTGTACCCGACCCATCGGGCCACCGCTGTAGTATCAGGTGGGGCGGTGGTTCCGGGGGAAGGCCTACGGCGAGGTGAACGTCACGGCGACCGAGAAGGGGCCCGACGCGCCGCTGGCGCCGTCGACGTAGAGGGCCCGCAGGCCCGAGCCGGGGGCGAGGCCCGTGGCGCGCAGCACCGACTGGAGCCCGCAGCTGTCGTCGTTGCAGAACGCCGCCGTCGAGTGGCCCTGCCGGGCGTGGAGCAGGGTGTTCCAGGTGGCGCGGGTGAGCGTCGGGGTGTTGCAGGTGCTCGCCCGCATCTCGCCGCCGCGGTAGTCGGGGCAGGTGGTGAAGTAGTACGTCACGTCCCCGCCGTCGCCGCCGCAGGTGCCGGCGACCCGGTTCGCCGCGCCCGCCGTCGTGCCCGTCAACGTGCGCGTGCCGGTCGCCCGGAAGGACACGGCCGTGTCCGAGGTGGGGAGAAACTGCACGTGCAGGTTGTAGCGCCCGGCGCCGCCCGACCCGGCCACGCCCAGGAAGTACACCCCGGGGTCGAGGCGCATCGCGAGCTGGCCCTGCCCGAGGGCGCACGCCCCGGCGCTGCAGCCGATCACGTTCGCCGCGGTGCAGGCGTCCCGCATCAGGAAGACCGACGCGGGGAAGTCCGAGGTGAACGCGTCGGCGTAGACGAGCATCGGCACGTCGAGGCTGAGGCTGTAGAACACGTCCGGCGAGCTCGCCCGGCGGGCGCCGCAGGTGGCCGTGACGGTGTGGTTCGCCCCGGCCGTGAAGCCCGAGAACGTCTGCTGCCGGCCGTACCACGGGAGGATGGGCGTCGCCCCCGCGCAGGTGTCGTTGCGCGGCGCCCCGGCGCCGCACAGCCTCGGGCTGCGCGACGGGTCGGCGCAGAGCGCGTCGAGCGCCGGGCCTACGTACAGGGTCGCCGCGGTGCCGCACAGCGCCGAGGAGCACACCGTGGCGGTATTGCACGTGCCGCCGTCGGGGAGCGCCACGGGGTGATAGTCGATGGTCTCCGAGGTGAGCCCGGGCGGGCGCACGCCGCCGATGAGGATGCCGGCCAGGGTGTACCCGTCGCTCTCGTAGACCCCGGAGCCCGAGTTGCCCCGGAAGGTGTCGAGCGACGAGATGAAGTAGTGGGCGTTGAAGTCGTTGTCGACCACGCTGCCCTCCATGTCGATCTTCGCCGGGATGCCGTAGGGGAAGCCCACGATCTTGACGTGCTGTCCCTGGTCGAGGGCACCCGTGACCCGGCGCACCGGCGCGGGCTGGAAGCGCGGCGTCGCAGGGTAGCGCAGGCGCACGATGGCGAAGTCGGGCTCGCCGAGGTTCACGTCGCCTCCCTGACGGACGACGACCTCGTCGCACTGATAGATATCCGGGGCCGCGATGGGGTAGCGCACGCCAGGCGCCGTGTAGTGGTCATTGAAGACGAAGCGGGTGCGCGCGCAGGTCGCCGCGTCGGGGACGCAGTGGCCCGCGGTGAGCACCAGGTCGTCGTCGATGAGCGTGCCCGAGCAGAACGCGTGGCGGCGCTGCTCGGCGAAGCGCTCGCCGGGGCACAGCCCGAGCGAGGAGCCCAGGGTGGGGCCGTCGAGCATGGTGGTCACGCCGTTCGCGGTGACGAAGAACGACTCGTCCACGAGGGCCACGGTGGCCTGCTCGGCGTAGCTGCGCATCCACGCGTTCTCGTGCGCGAACACCTCCTTCCGGTCATCGTCCTCCGAGATGAGCGGCTGCCCGCTCTGGGGTGCACCGATCGGCTCGACCGGGGCGCACGCGACGAGCGCGAGTGCCAGCAGCGACGCCGCCGACCCTGCGGGTCGATAGGTGTCCGCGGGCGCACGACTGTTGGGAACTTCCGTCTTCATGGTGTCATCTCCTCCGACCTCGACGGAGGGGGATTCGGGCAACGGTGGCGCGGCGCGGTCGAGGTGTCCGGCGATCGCCGTCACTCCCCGCTCCATCCCTCGACGCTCTCCCCCTGCGATCGGGTCGGAGCCGTAGCGGTTGCAGTCGACGTGCCCGCGGGGGTGCAGGGCGCGCGGCAGCGCGGTGAGGGGGCCGACCGATCTCCGCTCTAACGCCTATGGGGGCACGGGGTGCGTTGCGCGCGCACCGGCAGGGTCCACGGCGCCGCCTGCGTGTCCATTGGTCCGTTCGCTGCAGCGCATCCGAGGCACCATGAAACACGCGTATGTGACCCTCCTGTGCGGCGGTGACGCCTACGAGCCTGGCGCCGAGGCGCTGGGCCGCTCCCTGCACGCCTCGGGCACCCGCGTCCCGCTGGTGCTCCTCGCGACGCCGGACGTGTCCGCGGCCGCTCGCGAGCGCCTGGCCGCGTCCGCGGGGTGGGAGGCGCGCACCGTCGAGCCCCTCGCCAACCCGTCCTGCGACGGCGAGCTCGTCTTCGAGCGCTTTCGCAACACCTTCACGAAGCTCCGGGTCTTCGGTCTCGAGGACATCGAGAAGGCCGTCTTCCTCGACGCCGACACGCTCGTGGTGCGCAACATCGACGAGCTCTTCGCGCGCCCCGCCTTCGCCGCCGCGCCCGACTTCTTCACCCCCGAGCGCTTCAACTCCGGCGTGATGGTGCTCGAGCCCTCCCGCGCGCTCTTCGCGGCGATGGAGTCGACGCTCCGCGAGCGGGCCACCTACGACGGCGGCGACCAGGGCTTCCTCAACACGTTCTATTCCGACTGGTGGTCGAGGGAGGTCGGGCACCGGCTGGAGTCCCGGTACAACCTCCATCACTTCGTCTATCAGTTCATGTCCGGGCGCGCGCCGCTGCGGCCGATGATGGGCGACGTGAAGATCGTCCACTACACCCTCCAGAAGCCCTGGCGTCAGGCCACCGTCACCGGCGGCTCGGAGCTGTGGTGGTCCCGCTACGTCGAGCGCCACCCCGAGGCCGACGGCCCCCTTCGCCGCCGGCTGCACGCCGCCCAGGACTGGGCCTTCGAGCACGCCGTGCGCGCGCTCGGCGGCGCCTGACCCGATCGGCCCCCGAGCGGGCGCCGGCGCTCATCGCTGGAGCGCCCTTGCGATGCGGGGCCCCACGCGCCCGTCGCACTGCTCGCGCAGCACCGCGTCGAGACTCAGGGTCGCCAGCACGGCGGCCACCCTGGGCTTCGGCGTGATGCGCCCGGCGGCGTCGAAGGCCAGCGCGACGAGCTCGCCCAGCGACATGGAACGCCTCGGTGCCCGCTGCTTCTTCATGACGCCTCCCTCGGATGGTCGAGCCGTCGTGGTCTGCGAGCGTCGTGCCGCTGGCGTCTACAGACCCTGTCTGGCCTCCAGGTGCAGCTGATCGCGCACCGAGCGCACGCCGTGGATGGCACCCGCCGCGCCGACCGCCGCCCGCCGCTCGGACCACGAGCCCACGGTGCCTGACAGCGTCACCCACCAGAACAACGACGAAACAAGGGCCTGGGGTACGGCGTGCGGCCCCTGCATCGGCGTGCAGCGCCTGACCCCAGGCAACATCAGGTGGTCACCTTCGCGGGACGCGAAGGTTGCATGAGGAGGCGCCGTCGCCGTCCTCGCACGACCCGCCCGTCGGACCGTCGCGCCAGCCCTCACCGTCACCGCGCTCGCTCCGCACCGCGGCCGTTGTCGCGCTCGCTCCGCACCTCCCCGTGCAACCTTCGCGTCGCGCGAAGGTGACCACCTGATGTTGCCTGGGGTCA
>Ga0247843_1000239_pt1 | contig 131363 bp, 133 predicted proteins | sample LaCruzMarch2017__FD_192420 | JGI IMG/M metagenome (GOLD analysis project Ga0247843, IMG submission 192420) | Freshwater microbial communities from meromictic Lake La Cruz, Castile-La Mancha, Spain - LaCruzMarch2017_8m | ecosystem: Environmental > Aquatic > Freshwater > Lake | place: Spain...
AAAATAAAGCCCTCCTTAAGGTTTTTGCTTCGTAAACAAAATATTAAGGCCCAGCCCCTCCCTTGCGGGAGTGGCTGGGAACGGGGCGTTATCAATTATTTAATGCACTTAAATGTTATAGAGCCCAGGGCCAGGGGTCTTTAACGATTAAAAACTGGAGACTTGAATGCGTCCAATCATTTCTTAACCTGCCACTTAGGACATTTGGGTCAAAAATGAGTCAAAGCTCAGCCTGTATCATAAGAAAAACTTTTGAACTGTGTCCTTAAATCGTCCTTGAGGGGTTGACTTTATATCCCATAGCTACTATGGTCGGCGATGTGTTTGCGAAACAAACGAAACTTTTTAAAAAAATGAATTCTCACAAACAATCACGCTTTGGAGGATCGCTTCTCAAAGGTTCGCATCCCAAAACAAAGCGACCTTTTCTCCCACATCTTGCGCTGCATGTTGTTTTAAAAATGAATCCAAAAATCTGTGATGAGTCTGATCCTAAAGTTTTCACTCGCAAATCACTCTTTGTTTTTATGAATGAAATTGATTCCGTATTACAAGAGCAATCACGTCGCCATAAAATTCGAGTTTTGGGGGCAGCCAATTCTGGCAATCATTTACATCTTGTGATTCAGGCTCCATCCAAAGAACATTTAACTTCATTTTTAAAAGCATTTTCAGGGCGAGTGGCTCAAATTGTGCAAGGTGAGAAGCTAGAAAAAAGTCGTAAGTCATTTAAAGAAAAGTTTTGGGAGGCCAGACCGTATTCAAGACTAGTAAGTTTTGGGACAGATTTAAAGGGACTCCTTCGTTATATTGGAATCAATGTAACGGAAACAGTATTGGGTATTTCGCGAGAAGGTACGAGGGCGATGTTTGCTCAGATTCAAGAGGGAATCCAGAATGGCTTAATTGTAAAGTCGCCTAATTTGATAGCTGCGGGTTTTGGATAAATTTAAGATTCTGTGGAGTTTTAAAGTTACGGGCCCTCACGTGCGCCAATGGGCAAAAGTTAACGAGGTTGAATTTCAGTTGAGCACCGTTCATGAACAGGGATGAGTTGGATCCCAGCTTAATCTGAAGTCTATTAACCACATCAAAAAATTCTATTTTTAGAATCCAGCTTTTTTCCAAGCTCGTTGAGTCGGTACAAGGACCCCTAAAGGATAATCTGGAACTTCGCTGAGCAATTCACGGCGAAATCCATAATCTTCGACAATTTTTAGTTTGATACGTTTCAAAATCGTAGGATCTTGCATATCATAACCTGCAACAATATTTTCAACGTAGAAAGCTCGGTATTCTTCAAGGAAGGCGTCCAAATCTGATCGGTAATACGAAATGTGTGATCGATTGATGACGTGATTAACCTCGTGAACCAAAGTCAAAGCGAGATTCTTTTTACTTTGAGAAAGCGAAACATAGATTCGATTCTCCCATTGATAGCCGGAAAGATGTTCTTGCAAAACTCTACACGCAACAGATTCCCTACTTTGAAGTTTGGGATAGTCCGACTCAGTGAGGGCTAAGGGAGTTCCTTCCGCTTGGTAGTCATTGATAACTTGTTTAAAGTCACTCAAGGTCAGATCACATATCTCATCAATGTGGACAAGGCCAAGATGAATACTTCTTAGAGTTTCCTTGGCAATTTCGTGTGGGGAATTTTTTAAATAAGAAAGTGCATTGGAAATCTGTTCTCGGAAAGCAGAGCTGCTGTGGGAAGCATCAACTTCTCGAAAACTAGGCTCTTCTGAAAATGTTTCCAAAGTTGGGGCAAATATGCCGAGAATTAACAGACTTTTAAGGCAGAGAAATTTCATCGCGAGAGGTCTTTAAAGGGAATTTGATACGGCTGACAAGAAGTTTTCCCTAATATTGTACTGAAATGCCTAACATCACTATGAAAAATCTCATTTTTGGCTAAAATACTAAATAGATGACCGTTAAATTTATCAAGATCAGCTGCCTCATTTTTTCGCTGAGTTTGTTTGTTCCGTCCTTGTGTTGGTCAAAAACACCGCGAGTGGGGCAAAAAGAATTTGATTTTGAAATGAGTCCTGCCGAAAAACAGCGCTTCATTGCCTTTATCACGCTTTGGGAATTTAATCGTGACCCGGCTAGAATTGTAGAATGGAATGAAGGCGAAAGTTTTCCTTCAGCAGGAATCGGACATTATCTTTGGTATCCAAAGTATGAAGATAGCGCACCTCCCGATTTTGAAGAAAGCTTCCCACTTTTCTTTTTAAATCTTTTTCAAACCCAATGTTTTCAAGGTGTTTTTCCGCCGATTTTAAAATATGAAAGTACGAGCGGTAAAATTGCTTTTGCTCCTTGGAAAAATCGCGAAGAGTTTTTAAGGGAAGCAGCGAGGGGATTTAACAAACCCTTAACACCTTTGGCTGAACTTAAAAATTTTCTTAATTCTGCACCGGTCCAAATTTGCCAAGTAAATTTTCAAATCGAACGGTTGAAGGCGACAGTTCGCGAAATTTTTGCCGCAGTGAGCGATCGTCAATTTGAAGACTATTTTTATAAAGTCTTTCGAAGTCAAGGTGGACCCACGGCGGTTTTGGATTACGTGAATTTTAAAGGCACCGGTATGAATCCTAGAGAAGTGATCCGAGACCCACAGGGCCGAGAATTTCGCTGGGGTCTGCGTCAAGTGCTGGAGCAGGGGCGTCGAAAATTTGAGAGTGAACATGGAGCCATGGCTCCCTTGAGTGCATTTAAAAACGCTGGTATTGATGTCTTAACAGAAAGAGCGCGAATACAACCTTCGGTGGCGAGATTTTTGCCAGGATGGATTAATCGCCTCAACTCTTACGAGTCAGCCAGAAAAAAAAACAGTAAATAAAACCGTAAATTGCCATTAAAAAAGATAGGTACCCGTTGATTGTGAAAACTCAAGAAAACTCTGTCACCAAAATTCCCCCAATGTGTAGGACCCAAGAGTATATTTTAGAAAAGCACGGTCATCGCCTTCGCGACGATTACTTTTGGTTAAAAGAAAAAAGTCTTCCAGAAGTCAGGCAATATGTTGAGGCCGAAAACGAGTTTACTGCTCAAGAATTGGCCCCCTTGAAAACTCTTCAAGAAAAAATTTTTCAGGAATTAAAGGCACGTTTGGAACCCCGTGAAGAAGGGGTTCCCGAGAAAAAAGGATTTTTTGAGTATTCTTATGAAATCCCTGAAAGCGCGCAGTATCGCATACTTTGGCGTCGCGCATTGAAGACTAACGCACCAAGAGATGTTTTGCTTGATGAAAACCAATTAGCAAAAGGCTGTGCCTATTTTCGCTTGCTCAGTCATCGAGTCAGCCCCGACACTCATATTTTGGCCTATGCGACTGATACTGATGGCTCCGAGCACGGTAAAATCTATTTTAAGAATCTCGTGACTGGGGAACTTTATGATGAGTGCTTAGAGCATGCCTCAGGCAGCATGGTGTGGGCGGAAGATTCGAAGCATTTGTATTATATTAAAAGAGCGCCCAATGACCGCCCCTACAGATTGTATCGACACAAACTTGGTACTCATGCCACGCAAGATGAACTTTTGTTTCAAGAAGATGATTCGAAGTTTTTTTTAGGCGTGTCACGCAGTAAAGATGGAAAATATATTTTCCTTGTTTCTGATACTAAAATTACGACAGAAGTTTATTTTATTAAACCCTCGCGCCCCACGCAGTTGCAGCTCATCCATCCGCGCACTCACGGTGTGGAGATCAAGGATGTTCATCATTGGTTTGGAAGTTTTTTTATTCTCACAAACCTTAAAGAGCCCAATTTTAGAGTCTTAAAAGTCCCGGTTCAATATCCGAATTTGACTCAAGGAGAAGAAATCGTTCGCGGGTCGCAGTTTAACTTGCTCGAAGCTTTAGATGTGGCGCGAGACTATTTTATTTTAGACGAACGCAATCTTGGTTTACCCCGAATTCGTGTGATTGAGAGTCGTACGCTCAAGGAATCTTTTATTGAGTTTGATCAAGCGGCTTATCAAGCGAGTGCCTTTCCACTCAGTGAATTTGAATCTACCCACCTCCGAGTGCAGTTTAGTTCGCCCAAAAGTTCTCGTAAAATATTTGAGTACGATTTAAAAAATCATGAACGACGCTGCTTAAAAGATACGGAGATTGGCGGGGGCTTTAGAGAGGAAAACTACGTCACCGAAAGAATCATGATTCCCTCACATGATGGCGTGGAAGTTCCAGTGACTTTGCTTTACCGTAAAGATCTTGACCGCAGTCGTCCCCATCCATTGCTGCTATATGGTTATGGGAGTTATGGGCACACCATTGATGCGGCGATGAATACCAGTCGCTTTTCGTTGGTGGATCGGGGATTTATTTCGGCGATTGCCCATATTCGAGGGGGCTCGGATATGGGGCGCTGGTGGTATGAAGATGGAAAATTTTTAAAGAAAAAAAATACATTTTTAGATTTTATTGGATGTGCCGAAGCTTTGGTCAAACGCGGTTACACTTCAAAAGGTGAAATCACCATTATGGGAGGCAGTGCTGGCGGATTGTTAGTCGGTGCAGCTATGAACTTGAACCCCGATTTATTCAAAGTCGTCTTGGCTCATGTGCCATTTGTGGACGTGGTTAACACCATGTTGGATGATTCCTTATTGCTTACCGTTACCGAATACGACGAATGGGGGAACCCCAATCAAAAAGAATTTTTTGATTACATGCTGAGCTACAGTCCCTATGATAATTTGAAAAAGGGAGAATATCCCCATGTGTTTTTGTCTGCGGGTTGGAATGATCCTCGTGTCACCTATTGGGAGCCTGCTAAATTTTGTGCCAAGTTAAGGGTGCTAAGGCAAGATTCTCGAAAGACACTCTTGTATACAAATATGGGAGCAGGACACGGTGGGGCTTCGGGCCGCTTTAGCTATCTTGAAGAGCAGGCTAGGTATTTTGCTTTTGCATTAAGTTGTTATGGGATTAAGGAATAAAGCAGAATATCGAATTTAAAATTTTCTCAAAATGGTCGGTCTAAAAGAATCTTTTTTTGCCGTTGAATTTGCTTGGCTATACTTCGATAACGTCTCAGGTTTTTATTCTTGAGTTTGTAGATTTTTTTAGAAAAGAAACTAAATATCTCAGTGATTTCGTTGAACAGGGCGGTGCCTGAAACTCGAATGATCCCCTCGATACTCGTGGAAGGAAGTAAATGCAAAAATCTTCCAGTTTCATCGCCATAGATTTTTATGAGAATTTTTTGTTTGAGCGCAAACTCTTTTTGAGTGAGGACGATGCGTGTATCGGGGTAGATATTGTAGGCACAATGGAAAAGTTTTTTCTTTAAACCCTTGCAAATAAGGCTAACAGCATACGAAACATCTTGATGGTGAGGATGCCCGTATTCACCAATAATTCCATGGGTAAAAATATGAGTGGCGTTCTTGATGTAGGGAATTAGTCTTTTTTGCAAAGCATTTTGATCAAGTCTTTGCTCATAGATGTCTGGGAAATCCCACATTTCGCAATCTGTTACGCCCAAGCTTTTACAGGCCTTAAAAAACTCTCGCTTTCGACGTAGCCCCTTGCCATCCGCATTGGCATCGGTGACACAAATGACTTGAACGTTTTTTTGGCGCTTGAGTTCTTGGAGTATTGTTCCAGCAAAGAAAAGAGTTTCGTCGTCCGGATGGGCCACAACAAAAAGAGAAAGGCCTTTTTTTGGCATGAAAGCTAGTTTACAATTGCTTTGAGTAAATGAACACCCTTGTATTTAAGAGCGACGAATGGGCGACAGCCATTGTGAGTCAAATGCGCAAAGACGTGGCGTCAGGCATTTCACACATTTTGCTTCCTGCTGGAGCGAGTGCACAACCAGTGTTTCAAATTTTCCGATCGTTTAGCCAATTGGACTTCGAATATTTTGCACATGTAAAGTGGTATTCCATCGATGACGTGAATCAAATATTTGAAAAATTTTTTCGTGACGAGCTCCCTAAAAATTTTCTCCAAAACTTTTCTCTGGCGAGTCAAATCAATGTTGAGCATTTTGACTATGCGCATGCCAGTGCTTATCTTGGGGTCGGTCTCAACGGACACGTTGCTTTTCATGAACCGGAATTTTTGAATTCCGAATTTTTAAATTCTTGTGTGAAGCTTGAAGCTTCGACGTACAAGAATTTAGGAATCACGGACTCTCCATGGGCGTTCACACTGGGCCTTGGATTTTTTAAAAAACTTCGTTATTTGCGAGTTTTGATGCGGGGAACTTCGAAACGAGAAATTTGGAATGATTTAAAAAATTCCAAAGCCTTGCCCATCACTCGTCTGAAAACTCATAGCAATATTGTTTTCTTTTTAAGCTCCGAAGTCGTTTAAAGTTGTTCCAATTCCACTCTTTGGGAATGATATTATTCAAGTAAATTCAAAGTTTTAAAATTGCGCCCGAAAGGCGAGATTGAGTGTCACTGGAAGTGATTCTATAGGCATTTTGCTTTCAGTTTCGAAAGTAGTTCTCCCTTGAAAGGAAAAAAAATGAAATTCTCCCCCCTAAAATCACTTTTCGTTCTCTCGACTGTTGTTTCGGCATCGATGGCGTTTTCAAGCCTCCCTGTGAAAGAAATTACTTTCGATCAATTTAAAGAAGCTTGCAAAAATCCTGATGGATTTTCGCGTCAAATTGCTCCCACCAATATTCAAGCAACTTGCAAAGATGTGCAATACAAATGGGCATTGAACACACCTGGTGAAATCAAACTTCCTAACTCCCGTTATGTGACCACTGCTATGACCTCTGACAAATATAGCGCGAAAGCAAAAACAGATTTGGTGAAAACAGACGACCAATCTGCACAGTGCTTCCGATACAAGCAAATTGCTGAGACCGTGCAAGTCAGCCGCGCACTCACCTGCGAAGCGATTCTTGCTTATCCCGGCACTGGCGTTGAATATTGCCAAGAAGTTGCGGATGCTATTCGAGAAGAAAATCCTGCAGCGATTGTTGTTGTTGATACTGGCGCGACTCTTGATTTTTGCACTCCCAAAGAAGGCAACAGTCAACGTGGCCAAACAGGAAACAACCGATAGTTGCTTTCTTAATTGAAATACAAAATGTTCCTCGCTCACAAGTTTGGGAGCTTTAAACCCGCTTCCAAACTTGTGAATTTTCCCCCAAGGAAAAAGAAACGGATCGCTCTATGAGAAGCACCAAAGGCATCTTGCTCACAGTGTTGTGCTCTGGAATTTCGTCTCCTGTTTATTCCCGCGAATTTTCAATCCCTTCACATCATGCCCCTTCATTGGCTAAATTTAAAAATGAATTTCAACGAAATCTTTCGGTCTTTGGCGACTTGCTCCGGGTTCGTAATCCTGAAATTGATCGTGCCCTCGAAGCGCCAGAGCTCACCGCTGTCACTGCGGAATTTGGATCATCCGTGATTGACCTGAGTCAATTACCGCGTAGATCCGAAGTCGTTCGTTCCAGCGTGGTGCCATGGTCGAGTTGGTACTTCCCAATTAAAGACAAAGAACTTTTCAGTGACCCTGCGGGAGTGAGTGCCACTCCCTTGGGAAAATACGACATTTTTCGTAAAGCCAAATATCGTGGACAGGTGCTACCCTCGGCAGTGACACTAGAAGCCGAAGCTCATAATGATTCTTCTGCCAGCTGGGAAGGTTATTGCGATTCTTGGAGCATTGCCTCCCTATTGATGCCTGAACCCACCACTGCAAAAGTGTTTAAATATACGGGTGGATCAGTGACCTTTAAAGTTTCAGATCAAAAAGCCTTGATTTTAAAAATGTATGAAAATATGACACCAGGAACAATACGGTCTTATGGGCAAAAATTTACAGGCCAAGAAGATTCGTGGATTCAGCCCGATTTGTTTCCAGATCAAGTGCATCGCTTTGTAGAGGTGATGATGTTTGAGCAAAAAAAACCTTTTTTAATGGATCACGATCCAGGTCCTGAGATTTGGACAGTTCCAGTTTACAAAGCCAACTACAATTTGTCTGTGGTTGAAGGAAATCCAAATGCAGTGAATGTGGTTTTGTATTTGTACTATGCGGGTTCCTTGACCCGTGAAGAAAAATCAAATGTAGGAACCAAAGAAGTCATGCGAGAATATCGTTACACTCTATTCGGAAAAAGAAATTCATTGAATCAATTAGAAGTTGAGTCTGGAGTTTGGACCAAATCAACCAGCGGAGTTGATTCCCGTCGAGACCATCCTGACTATTTTTTAAGCATTCCTGATCCTTCAGCAGTAAAAAAGGCATCAAAAAATGAAGCTATCACTGAAAAAAGTGTCGATCTTATTTTAGGCCTTCCAGGAGTGTGATGAGTTATTTTTTAAGTTCTGTGTTGTTGGGTTCTTCATTTATCGGAAGCCCCTTTCGTACAATTGGCCATCAAGATCAACCGAGTTGGCTTTTTTCAGGTCGAGATTTTGAAGACAATATTTTGAGCATTGCCCAAACTTTGCCCATGCAAGCTCGAGGAAATCTCGAGCCTTGGTCTGATATCAGTTGGGGTTTTGAAAAAGGACTCATTGCGGCCCGTTACAGATCCAGCCGTTATGAAAAGCTTCAACTCTTTCCCAGCCGACGAAGTTTTATTGCTCAATATTCGGCAACAAATATTCTTCGCAATGGGACCCAGGAAGAATTGAACTCCTTATCGCCTGCAGAAAAATACGATGCGTTGTTTTCCGAAAGCCAAATGACAAACGGATTAGCGCGTGGCATTTGGGATGAGGCAACTCGCACCTACGACCGAGGCACCTTGGCTTCTTGGATGGGGATTTGTGAGGGGTGGGCCGCGGCCTCAGTGGTAGAACAAGAAGCGATAAAACCTTTTGTTGTAAAGCTTGATCGCTGGAAGCGGGATTTAACTTTCTACCCACATGACGTGAAGGCATTGACTGCGCTTGCGTGGTCTTCGTTCATGTTAAAAACACCCGTTGTGGGTTCCCGCTGTAGCACTTTAAATCCTCCAGTCGCATGTTGGGATAATAACCCCGCCACTGTTTTTCTTGCGGTAATCAATATGCTAGGAAGAGGTAAACAAAATTTATTTATAGATAGAAATATGGACGAAGCGGTTTGGAATTCTCCCGTGTTTGCATATTCCTATTCTTTTTATAATGTCTTAGATGGTAAAACGCGAAACTCACTGAATGAAGCTCTCACACCGTTGATCCAATATCGCAATGATCCCTTTGCTTCAAAGCGCGATCCCAATGCATCCTCTGTGGTCGGCGTAAAAATGAATATCCTTATTGCAAAAAACAAAAGTTTACGATCTGATCAGGGTTCTGTTAAGGCTGATCTCGAAGAACGCCCATTAAATTTTGATTTAGAAATTTCGCAGCAGGGTAAAATTTTGGGTGGTGAATGGCTTGGCGAGAAAAATTTTTCGGATTTTTTATGGTCGTTGCCGCCCATTAAACGGCCGATGGCCCAAGGAGAATTGTCGCTCCTTTGGCCTTCTGATATTCGATTGGGTTCAAGTCTTGGCAGCGATATTGATGATTGGGCATTGACTACTGGATCTAAACTCCAAGTTTTTTCAAGAGTGATTGGCGCACTTTTGGAAAAGGGTACACAGCCTTAGAACTCGCTTCGCTTAACGGATTTTTTTTTCGAAATTCTGTTAGGTCCAAGGATCACACCAAGGCAGTGAATGCCTTGGTGTGAATAAAATAATTTCTAGTGAACTCTGAACTTATTCCGTGATGATGCCCACTGAAAAAACTTGCGCGGCAGTCGAGAAAAGTGGCTTCACACTGGAAGTAAAATTTTCTTCGCTAATGGACATTGCTTGGGATTTAGCAACAACTGCGGGAGCTGTTGCAAAGTCAATGACCGCAGAAGAGTCACATGTGCCAGCAGTGGGAGCAGCAGAAAATGTTTTTGCAGCGGAGTCGAGATCCACGCAAGCTTGTCCATTGTTAATCACTGTTGTGCCTTCTACTACGGCAGTGAGGCTGTACGCGCCAACGGATTTAGCGCGATTTCCCGAAACACCCATGTACAAAGATTGAGTAGCGCTGTTTTCTAACCAAGCATACAAATTTACGTCCTTGGTACTTGTGTTGTATAGCATTCGGTAGTGACCGTCTTGCCCACCGCTATAGTAATCAAATTTTAGATTTGTTCCGTCGTATTCAAACAAAGTCGCAGCTCCACTGGATTCTTCTTCCTCGCTATTGACTTCGGCAAACGCAAAACGAATGACTGAGCCATCAGCTTTGAAGTAGAACACATTGTCATTGGTACCATTGTTGGAGAAGCTAATCGTACTCTTGATGCTATATTGAGATCCGGTCTCACCACTCACATCAGTAACGGCATATCCAATAACTCGGCCAGACGCACCGGCAAGGCCAGTGGTATCTAGATCGGCACATTTTTCTTGAAGGCTAGCTATCACTGTCTCACTTGTAAAATCAGGAAGAGTGATTGTTCCCGAGCCAACATCAGGAATGCCGTTGTTATCTGCATCAGGGTGGAGAGCGACGATGGGGCACATGCCGTTAATAATTTTTTGCTTGAATCGTGCGATAAGTCCCATGCCGTCTTCGGGATTCGTATCTTCCGCTTTGTTCAAGATATACTGTAGAGCTTCTTTTGGCGTCGCAAAGTAGCCACTTCCAAAGATTTGCACATTCGTGGTGTTGTAAGCACTTTCAGTTAAATCTGCGAAAGGTTTGAACCCGGTGGGTGACTTTGTTGATTGAAGCAAGGTGGCGCTCCCAGGAACAGCGGCGTTTAACTGAGTGCTGGCAGTAGTCATGACGCCAGCCAAAGTTGTGCTTAATCCGGTTGCGGGTGCAGCTGCATCTCCGCATGCTCCCAAAACTAAAAGCGACGTGGGCAAGAAAAGCATTTTCAAATTCATATCGACTCCTTTGTTAAAAATGATTGCTGTATTTTAGGACTTGCTCTGATGAATGGGATCAAAATAGAGGAGGAGTCGGAAAACTGACGAATGCATCGCATCCTATTGAAGAGTGAAACAAGCGTTCCCACGATAGGTTAATATATAAAATAAATTCAAGTACTTATATTTTTGGGAACGCTTGTTCCCAAATTGTTCTGGATTTGCTAACTTTAAACATGTACATATTGACGCGATGCAACATTCACAAATCGAAATCACAGCGCGCCAAAAGCCGGTGTCCACGTTGGACAAGGGTGCAGGTACCCGTGGGCAGTCGCCTCGCGACTTCTTGCAATCCGAACTTAAGCGAAAGCAAAGTATCAATCCCCACTTTTCGCTGCGTGCTTATGCGCGCCAGTTAGGAATCTCGCCTGGCCGTTTGTCCGAGATTCTTCATGGAAAGCGCCCCATAACAAAAAAACAGGCTTTAAGCGTGCTTCCTAAGTTATGTTTGAGTTCGCGTGACCAAACCGCATTTTTGGATGCTGTTGATCAGTTTCGAATGAAACGCAAAGCCATCAAAGTTCAGCAATCGCATTTGAAAAAACAAATTGCTGATGTCAAAGATCTTAGTCATGATGCATTTATGGCCATTGCGGAATGGCAAAATTTTGCAATCTATTCGCTTCTGGAATGTGTTTGGAAAAGCGAAAAAACAACTCAGGCAATTGCAAAGAAACTAGGACTGACCTTAGACAATGCGCAAAATTCACTCGAACGCATGGAACGCTTAGGGATGGTTGAAAAATCCCTTAGCGGCGAATGGAATCAAATTAAAAATTCTTGGATCTATAGTGTGGATTCGGCAGCTTTTAGGAAAGCCCATGTGGAGCGACTTTTGATTGCCGCTCGCGCTGTTGAAGAAGTCCACAAAGACGAGCGCGAGATCGCTGCTGTGAATTTGGCCTTCAATCGTGCAAAGTTGCCCAAAGCCAAAGCGATGATTCAAAAATTTTGGAAGGACTTCGCGGCCGAAATGGAAATTGATCCCGGCGAAGATGTTTATGCGCTTCAAGTACAGTTTTATCCTTTGACGAATGGTATTCAAACGCAAGGTAATGGAGAATAAATATGAAAAACTTTAAAAAAATCGTCGCGCTTGCATGTCTCTCGCTTTTAAATCTGCAATCGGCAAAAGCTTTTACCGTGCTTGGAAATGGCATTGACGGAGTTTTTGCATTTAGTGAAATGAAAAACAATCAAGCTTGGTTTGTGGGTTCGCGAAATGCCACGTTGACAGCTTGCGTGCAAAAATATCCTAAAAACGTGAAAGTGAGCCAAGCAACTTTCGAAACGATTGTTCAAGAGGCTTTTACTTATTGGAAAGCGCGCACACCCACATTTTCTTTTTCATTGTTTGCCCATCCGAGCCAAATTAAATTTGAAGGTGGATGCATAGGTTCGGAAGACCTTCGATTTGAAATAGTTGGAAATGAAGAGACCAAAGAATGGGATCCCACTTTTTCGTTGGTGCGATTTAGCAACATCCGTGCGGCCGAAGCCATTGTTTATAATCCCAGCCAATCGGGATCCTGGCACAAAGGCAAAATCAGCATTGTTGGACCCGATCGCGAGCTCGCCGTACAACTTCTTGATAGTGAAAGATATGAAGTGAAAATGTTAGATTGGAATGACGAGAACAAAATCGCAGCATTGCTTTATCATGAGATCGGTCACGTCTTTGGGCACAATCATAAAAATGATGGCGAAATTATGGATGCAAAGGCGATCAGCCAATATCTGTTTTTTTTCCAGAACGCGAAACAATAAGGACCAAAAAGATCGTTCTTACTATTGGAGTCCAAGTGGTGGTCTTGGTGTGAATAAAAATCACTATCCCTCATTTTACTATTGCGTAACAGACACCGGGATTCATCCTGATATGCGATAGGGGGTTTTAGAAAAATCCAACGATTTCCGGCCTGAGTTTTAATTGGTCGAGTATCCAAAAATTCTAATGTCCGCTAACCCAGTGTTGTTGTCGTTATAGGTACATTCAACCAGCGTCCCACGACCTTGGTAGGAACCGAAATTTGGAGTGTATAAACAAATTTCGTTTGCTTCACACAAGCCATCATCATCGCCATGACGAGCGGTATCTTCGCGTGCATTAGTTGAAAGACCTTCATTGTAGGCGTCGTCAAGGACTTCCCATGCGTTTAACAGGAAGGTCTGAGGAGTCGTTTGGTTGGACACCGCAAATTTGTCACCTCGGACTGCCGTAGGGCAATTTTGACCTGCAGAAATTGCTGCGCCATTGTTGTTGCCAGTGGCAGAGGTTCCCGAGATATCAGTGTTGTTGTAGAGGAAATTGCTGTTGGTGTCGTCAAGGCTAAGACTGTAGTCGACGATTTGAAGAGGCGTAGGAGTCGACCAATTATTATAAAGTCGGCCTCTAGAATCGGTTGAAGAAAAAGATGAGCCTTTGGTACTGATGTTTCGGAAGCTATTATCAAAGTTAAAAAAGTCAAAAGTTAGAATAGTGCTCAGCAGTGTCGCAGTATCGGCATTGTAGGGATTTGATAAAGCACCGTTTGCATCAGCAGCTGAATTGGACGAGTCTGCCACGTATCCTTTAAAAGCCTGCGAAATGCTAAAACTGTTGGAAAGATTATATATGTTTGCGTTTGAGGATCCGGCATTTGAGACAATTTTGGGTGTTGAACCACTAAGGCTGAGTCCAATATGGTTGGATGTTGCAGGTAAGCTTGCCCGTTCTGACGAGCCTGAATAGGGAGTTAAAGCTAGGACTCCAGAGAACTTAAAGTAGTCGTTTCCTGCAGAGGATAAGTTAATGGGGACAATATTTCCTTGATTGGCATTTACAAAATGGGCGACTGTGGTGTTTTGACTTGGACCATAAGGAGCATGATTGGAAGCGTAAAAAAGGTAAGTCGCGTCGGAAGAATAGATGACAGAGTTGTGAAAAATGGAATCTACGGCGTTATACATAAAAATTCCATATTGATTGTTTGCGCTGGTGAGTCCCTGAAAGATACATTTGCTGCAACGATTCACTGTAAAGACATGTGAGTTTGAAGCTGAAACAGTAATTCCTTGAAAGGTAATACTTTCTGGATTGGTAGTTGCTGAGCTTCCAATATTAGCGAAAGGACTGTGTAATCGCGAGACATTGAAGTTTTTAAATCTAGAATTGCGAATGCGACCTAGCAATGAAATAAAGTTGGCGTTGTAGCTTCCCGTCGCGAAAACATTTTCCACTTGAATATTTTCCATCCAATTGGTGGTTGAAACATTGACCGTTGAAAGAAGTGTGTTTCCATTTTGTACACCGGCGATTCTAACATCTCTAATTTTAACATCACTCACTCGATGTTGAAACTCGAATGCTGGGGCCCCGCTACTTTTCCCCGTCATTTCAACGTCTTCAATTTCGATGTTTTTAATACGTGGATCTGCGTCCGCGGCAGGAGTGCCTAAATACACAGCTGTTGCTCCGTCATTGATTCTAAGTTTTTTAACAACAAACCCATCAATGGAGAGGTTTGCAAGGGCATTCGTGATAACATCGTACACGAGTGGCGCATTGTTGGAAATTCTTGACCCGCCCTTTACTGTTAATGTGTCGATCAGGGTATTAGTTCTGTAGTCTGCTGTATCTGCAAGGTTGTTTGCAGCATTTGAAATATAAATGACTCCAGTATTCCCTGCGCTCCATAATTCAGTTGTGAGATTCTTAATCGTTGTGTTGCCAAACCAGTTTGTAAGTTCCAAGTTTTTTGTAAAATATCTTGTATCACCAGCGACAAGTGTTGTTGGAACTGAGAAGTTAATTGTGTCAAAGACATTTCCCATATTACGGTTGGAAATACCCGTATCGGCTTTACTGTTAATGCCAATGAGATTGTTTCTATTTTCTAATTTTATGAATATATTTCTAAACTCAGAGGCATTGACGTTTTTAATGTACATATGTGCAGTGTTGGGATCAACAAGAGTGAGTCCCCGAACTTTTAAGAAGTACGAACCTACGAGGTCCATGATATAGGTTGAGCCATACGAAACATTGGTCGCATTGTTCGTCGACCAGCCATTCCAAATTCCACCTTCAATCCAATGAAAACTTGTGTTGGTGTACAAAAGGCATCTTTGGGTACTGCCGCCTGTCCCATTTTCAATATTGCAATCGGAATCGTTACCACTTTCGAGGTTTCCTAACTGCTTAAATTCGGTTGAACCTAATAGTACTACTCCTGTTTTATTCGCTGTGATGGCAATTCCATTGGTGATTCGGTTAGTATCAGCTACGTAAATATTTTGAGAACTTCCAAGTGTAACAGTAGAGCCACTAGTTTCGGCTGGCATGGCAAGAACATTGTTGGACCACCACTTTGACAAACTGGAGGTCCAAACAATTTGATCGCTGGGGTTTGATGGATTGCTCCAAGTCACCGTGACTTTGTTGTCTCTAAAACCACTCCCACTATTTCGTGGACTGCCAATAGCAGGGGCGGTATCGAGCAACAAATCCCGAAGTCCTTTGTCGTCTTTGATTTTTGAGCTTACAAATGTAGCCTTCATTGTGCCGCCATCATCTAAAAGAACGCATTGCCAATCAAATGCTAAAAGTTGTTCTACCAAAACCAAATTGTCGCAGCTTGTGGCGTTTGTGATGACTTTTTTAACTTCGCCCCCGTGAATGCAGTCTGTGATTTCATCGGCCGAAGTTGTGCTGCACGTTGTGCCTGATGCTTTATAAAAATAAGTGCCATCTGTAACATTAGAATCGTTGTGGATATAATCCATCCACAAACTTCCGTTTGCGGAATACATCGGCTCAACTTTTAGCGGCGGGTAATAGGTTCGTGAAACGTTTGTTGTGTTTCCGCCTATATCAGTTTGAGTGACTGTAACTGTCTTTGCGCCTGCTCCGGCTGTCAGGACAACAGTGCCACTGAAAGTACCATTTCGTCCTGCACCTGAACAACTTAGAGTTGCTGGTGATGCAACATCTCCCGAAAGTGCAACGCTAGTCGTTGTCGTTGTACCGCCGGTACCAAGAGAATATGCAGTTTCGCAAGTTCCACTCAATGTAATTTCCACATTAGCGCCGTTTTGAGTTCCGGTGTCCTTATTACCAGGACTTGTAATTGTAACAGTGGGTGCCAGATTATCTGCAAGCATTGAGAGATTTGCAACGCCTTGATTTGAGGGACTAGCGCCATCATTGACATACAAAGTATAATTTACAAACTGCTCGGTATTTGCCGTAATTCCCGAAATTCGATTTGAATCCGCAGCGTTTGCAATTTGCGAAGCAAGCGATGTTAATCCCGCTGTGTTGTTGATGAGTAAAGTTCCAGAACTAGCATCAGGCCAGTCGGTTGCAGAAGTTCCTATTTTTCTTTTTAAAGTGACTTTGAGAGTATTGGGATCTGCGGTGCCCACATCACTCATTGTCCAGCTAAGATTCCAGTCTTTGTTGCCGTTATATCTCGTTCCAACGAAATTGCTAATTGCGGGAGCCACAATGTCGTTGATAAATTTGCTGCGAATCACGCCATCGCATTTTACGTTAAGCGAAGAATCTTTTGCGCAAACTGTATAGTAGTTTGTGTTTCCCGAAACAAGAGTCTCGTCAGAAAGCGCCGTGCTTGTTGTGCTTCCTAAAAGCGAAACTGATCCACCCACAGTTGGCAGTGTTGAACCCGCGGCAAAGCCGGCTCCAAAAGGTGTGGCTGTCGCTGTGGTTGAGGCGTATTTATAGACAAAATATGTGATCACATTTCCCGACTGTGCAGAATATTGATTGTCGCTGGCTTGGGACCACGAAATGGCAATCGCTGAACTTGCGGGATCGGCAACACTTAAGTTTGATTCAAAACTTGGGGCGCTAGTATCGAGCGTTGTGACTGTGGGATCTGTTGCCACATTAGGAGTGTTCAGAGACTCATTACTGCCGCCGTCGATGGCTTTCATGTAAACTCGGTATGTGCGTTTTGCGTCTGATATGGTGATTTCGGTACTTGTAAAACTACTGAGGCAAGTTCCTGCATTGCAAAAAATTTGTCCTATGCGTGTTTGCGCTGCTTCTGCTGCGACTGAGTTTGCAGCACTTGTGGGATAACCGTAAACATGGAATCCCTGATACTCTGCAAGTTGATTGGCGTCTGTAGGAAGCGTCCAGTTAAGTGTGATTTTGCGTTCGGCACTTGAAGAAGCTGAGCTAATACCTGGAAAATTTTGTGGAGGAGTGATGTCGGGGATTGCAGCTGTTAAAGCCGCAGCATCTGACACATTTGTGCAGTTGTAAGTGCCTTCAGGAACTTGATCGGCATCGTCGCAAGCGTTCATCACCGCGTATACGGTTGATGCATCCAGCAGTGTGTAATCACTTGCCGTTAAAATTTTAGAACAACTTGTGGTGCACGTGACAGAACTCGCGGGCACGACAATTGTTTGCAAATTGTAGGTCAAAGAATTTTTAACAGCCCAAATTTTAATTTTGTAATCATCAAGGTCAGCAGAATCCGAGGGAAGCCAGCTGACTTCCAAACGTGCAGGACCCGATTGATAAGCCAAAGATTGAATACCCACAAAATTGGGAGCAGTTAAATCCAGTGTCCATCGAGTGGCGTCTTGATTGTTTGTCGAAACATTTCCTGCGGCGTCAACGGCTCGAACACACACGCTATAATTTGTTCTAGGACTTAAGCCCGAAATCTCGGTGCTCACACTTTGCCCTGTTGTGTAGCCTTCAGTGGCTGCAGTTTTGGTAGTGGATTCAGTTCCACTTGTGCATGCGTTTGCTGGTGCCAGAGCCGTGTAGATTTTGTATTGAGTGGCGTCGCTAGGATCTAAGGCAGTAAATTGCACACCCAGTTTTGTGCTGCGATCTGCGGGGGTAGCCGCTGCAACCACGCCAGTAAATTTTCCATTAAAATTAGGCGCGGTCATGTCGCCTGAGTTTATTGTGACAACTTGTGTATTTGAATTTTCCAATGAGCCCGCGTCAGAGTCGCGCACAATAAAGCGATATGTTGTGCCTTCTGCCAAATTGGGGAGTTGTACCCATTCACTGGGCACATCAATAGCGGGATTTGTTATGACCACGGTTTTAAAGGGAACGCCGCCATTTAAAAGATTATTGGATCCATCGACTTGATAAACTTTGCGATATTTCACTCCACCATGGGCTCTTGTTGTGGCGTTCGGAGTTACTTCGGGTGTCAAAAATCCCATGGTTTTTATTGATACCCATGCTGCAGTGATTGTTTTAGGGGGAACTTTGGCTACGGCATTAATTATTTTTCCCATTCGCCAATTTTTTAATCTCGTAAAAGTTTACGTCAAAACTGTTTTAGGTCTCGATCACAAGGAAACGCTAAAAGTCATTAACGAAATTGTTTCACTTTCAAAAGCCATCGATCAAGGTCAAAAAATAGATAATTTAGCAGGACAAGTTAAAAATCATTTTTTAAAGGAGTCACTTTCCTTGCTGGCAGATTCGGCCTTTAGCGAAGATGAACTGGAAGAAGTTTTATTGAAGCGGGTCGAAATTCAAAATGAAAAATATCGAAGCGAGAGTCATCGCTATAAAATCCTTGGCAAGTTTCCGCCAGCATTTGGATTGGTGGGAACAACTTTGGGCATGATTGGGCTATTGCAAGGTTTGGGTGGGCCAGAGGGCTTTAAGCAAATTGGCCCAAGCATGTCGATTGCGTTAGTGGCTACTTTTTATGGGTTGATTTTAGCGAATATTGTTATCGTTCCCGTCGGTGAAAATCTTGCCCAGGCATCAGAGGAAGATTTACTGATGCGACGAATTGTCGTCGATGGAGTACGCCTTTTAAAAGAAGAAAAACATCCTTTAGTGGTCAGTGAATATTTAAAGAGTTACCTCACGCCACATGAACGCAATAGCATGAGTAAGATATAACTCCATGGTTGATAAAAAAGACGGAAATAAAAAAAGGAGAAGCCTTCATGTCAAGCCTTCTCATGTTGAAGAGGACGGTGAAGCTTGGCTTATATCCTATGCAGATTTGATGACGCTTCTTTTTGGACTTTTTGTCGTCTTGTTTTCATTCTCAAAGCCCGATGCCGAAAAATTTGAGGTCTTGCGTAAAGAAGCTTCAAAATCTCTGAAAGGCGATTACAAAAATACTTTTGATGCCGTTAACGTGAAGCTCACTCAAGTCATGCGCGAGTTAAAACTTGATCGGCAAGTGACGATCAAAGAAAATATTGAAGGACTCGCAATTACTTCAGAGGGCACGTTGTTTTTTGAATCGGGCTCTTCACTTTTGAAAGAAGAAGCAGATGCCTTGATGCGACAGATTGCCTTAGTTCTAAAGCAGCAATCTGAAAATGTTAAAATTGTTGTTGAGGGACATACGGATGATTCTCCAATTGCCACAAAACTGTTTCCATCAAATTGGGAACTTTCTTCAGCTCGTGCAGGCACTGTTGTCCGTCTCCTTGAAAATACTGGAATTTCAAAAAATTACTTAAGACCCATAGGCCTTGCAGATATTGAACCTCTAGTGCCAAACCGTGATTCTAGTGGAACTCCGATCACAGAAAATCAGGCTAAAAATCGGCGAATCGTGATTCGGGTACAAAAGCAGCTTTAAAGCATTATAAATGCCTAAAAATCAGGGAAATAGCAATATTTTCAGACTTCCTCTCATTTTTTTCCCCCACCCCTAGTCAAAGCTGGGCAATTTGAGTATCTCCTTCTGCAAACCCTAAATAAGGAGAAAAAATGAAAGTTCAAAATCTGTTGGTTCTATTGGTGGCTGGTGTGTCTCTTAGCTCATGCGGTCGCAAACTTGATGCTTTGTCCAAAGCACAAAAAGATGAATTCACTGCAGCTTTGCAAGGAGTTGCGAATCCCCTGAACGCTGTTCAATCTCAATCCAAGAAAAAACTAAATCGTCTTTTGGAAAATAGTTCTTCAAATAGTTCTGATCAAATGGACGACGACTACATTCCCTCTGAACTCAATGATGATTTTGAAACAGCATGTGAAGCAGAATTTAATTTCAAAGGTGATTTTGAAGGCGTGCCCAAAGCTGGTCAGACCATCAGCGTAAACGGTTTCATTAAAAATGCTGGCAAAAATGAATGCCCCATCGTTCTTGGTCTTGATTTTAATTCTAAAATCGTGAACGAAGAAAAAATGACTTTCGATCTTGATTTGAATTACGAAATTCAAAATGATTTGATGAAAAAAGAAAACGACATCACAGCTTTTGCAATCAAAGGCGACGGATCGTTTTCCGGAACCCAAAAGGGTGACGAAGCTACTGGCAAAGCTGATTTCAAGAGCACCGGCTCTTTGACATCAACCCGTAATGGCGAAGTGGAATTCTATTTTGACCTTGAAGCTTCGGGAAGCAGCAAAACTGGTATGACCGCTGAAGCTAAGTTAGGAATGGAATTTAAAGATTTCACCGCCGAACTTAAAGTTGTTCAAGTTGAATCCGTAAAAGAACTTACAAAAACGGCTTATTACCTAAACAACGAAGAAATCACTGAAAAAGAATTCAATGCATTTTTCGAAAAATTTAATCGTCCTGAAGGCACTTCACCTGGTCGTAGTCGTGATAGTGATTCGTTTGCTCCTGCTCCAATTGGCGATTCTGAAGATAGTGAAGATGGCTTCACTCCCCAAGCTCGCATGTTGAAAAGCATGTCTCAAATGCCTTTGTTGAATTCTTTCACAAAGTAGTTTTTAATTAAGAGACAAATTGTTCTCACAAAGGCTGTGAAGCGAAGCGCTTCACAGCCTTTTTTATTTGTTAAATATTTATACTATTTTTTCTGAGGAGCTTTAGAAAAAGCGTCCTTCAGTTGTGAACCAAGCAAGCCAAATCCCAGCGAAGGTGCAGGGCTTTGAGTTTTTTGCTCGGCTTTAAAAGATTTCCAATTTTCTTCGGCCTCGTTTTGGAAGGGCACTTCCAGCGTGATTTTACGATCTACGGGATTGATCTCGGAAACTCTAAGAGTGACCTCATCACCAATTTTAAGTTTGTCATAGCCAAACTCTGTGACTTCTAAAGCTTTGCGCTTAGGCAAAAGCCCACGAACCCCTTCTGCAATTTGCACAAAAAGTCCAAAGGCTTCACGCTTCTCAACTTTGCCGTTAACAATTGATCCCACTTTGTAAGCGGAATCAGCAAGACTCCATGGGTCTTGGCCCTCGGCTTCTTTAAACGACAACAAAAGTTTTCGCGCAAAAGAATCGATTTCTTTAATTTTTACGTTAATGACTTCGTCTTCTTTGAAAAGTTCATCAGATTTTGAAACTCTTTTGGTGTAGCTCATTTCCGAAAGAGGAATGAGGCCTTCAATACCAGGTGCGACTTCAACAAAGGCACCAAATTTTAAACAACGGGTGACTCGTCCTTTGACGACTGCCCCTTCAGTGATTTGAGTGGGAAACTGCGTCCAAGGTTCCGGTGCGCACTGCTTGATAGAAAGCGAGATCTTTTTTCGCTGCCCATCACTTTCGATTTTTAAAACATTGCAGCTTACTTGTTGGCCGATTTCCAAAACTTGGGAAGGATGATTGACTCGGGAATAGGCAATTTCTGAAATATGTACGAGGCCTTCAACTCCCGGTGCAACTTCTACAAATGCCCCAAATTTTTCAAAGCGCGAAACGGTACCGGTAATTTGAGCACCCACTTTGATGCTTTCAAAAAAGCTTTGCTCATTGGCTTTGCGCTCTTCATTGAGCAAAGCTTTGCGAGAAACAACCAAATTTCTTCCGCCTTCGGAATATTTCGTGATTCTAAAATAAAATTTCTTTCCTAAAAATTCCTCGCCACCCTCGACATGTTTGGAATCAAGTTGGCTTATTGGACAAAAAGCACGCTTGCCTTGAATCGTTACACTGAATCCACCATTTACGGCTTCTTCCACTTTTCCCTCAATTGCAATTTGTCTTGCATAAGCATCGGCAAGTGAATCTGCCGAGCCTTTGCCGGGTTTTGCAGACCTCGTGAGCGTGACTTCGTCACCTTTGATGGTGCGAAGATAAAGAGTCACTTTGTCGCCAGTTTTGCCTACAACATTTCCCTCGGCATCCAAAAAATCAATGATGTCTATCACAGCATCGTTAAAACCAGGGGCGCTGACGATCACATGCTCGGGTGTGATACGAAGAATTTCGGACTGAATGGCATCACCCAATTTAGCCTTGCGAGTTTTTTGCGAAAACGAGTCATCCAACATTGCTGCGAATTCGGCTGCATCTCTTGATTGATTTTCGTCTGATGAGGCGTCGTCTTCGTCATGAATTCTCTTAAACACCATTTGTATCACCTTCGCTTTAGTTCAGCCCTGTTTTTAAGACGTAAGCTTTAAAACTTCAGCTGAAATTTCGTCGTAGTCAATGGGTTTTTTAAAGACTTTCTTGAAGAGATCGTTGGACAGGTAGTCTATTTCGCCAGTGACTAGGTATTTGGCAATGCTAGGATCGAGTCTTTTGGCGACTTCCTCACCGTTCATTTTTGGCATTCGATAGTCCGTAAACACAATGTCAGGCTTTTCTTTGATCACGGCTTCTAAAAAAAGCAGTGGGTCGCTATAAGTTTTTACAAAGATTAATGGAGGAGACGCTACAAGTTCTTCAAAAATCTCGCAGAGATCTTTTTCATCATCAAGGTAGTAAATTTTTATGGTCATTGCGCTTTCACTTGTAATTTTTCGGCCGCTTGGAATCTTTTGTCAAGATTTCCTATGAAAGATTCTACTGAATTTTTTTCGGAAGAGGGAGTGCGAAGGCGATGGGTTAATTGGTACACCGCAGCTCCTTCCCGCGTGATGCTGGACTGCTGGGCAGATGCTTCGAAGTCCTTTAAGGATTTAAACGAAGAAGTAAAGATTGGTATCGACCACAAAAAAGCGTAGAAAAATGCAAGATTTCGTCTGCGACTTTGTTGAAAAAGATAGGAATGCGCCAAAAAAGCCATCAAAATTATACTCAGAAACTGGAGTTGGGGCCAAATACTAAGCGTGAAAAAATTAGGACCGATATTGTAAAGAAGTAGCGGGCTGAGTTCATAAATGGGACTCACGAGTCCCATTAAAATAATGTAGCTAATAGCAAAACTTTCCCAAAAACGTGTTTGCTTGTGTAGAAAATACTGAGTGATACAAAGACCGATGGCGGCTATCAGTGCAAGTCCAATTCCGGAAACAAGATTCAGTATCAGTGATGTTATTTGAGTGCTTTCACTGAGTATTGCCATGGGGTAAATACTTAAAGTGGAGAGCACAGCCAGCGTGAGTAAAGTTTTGTTTGGGACGCTTTTTCGCAGGAGATTTTTTTCAAAGCGGGTATGCCAAAATGACTCTAACTTCTGAGGAACAGGTTGGGCCACAATTGAAGCGAGTTCGGGAATCGCTTTAGTTTGCGGTTCATTGGCATTTCGAATCAAACGCACCCCGATACGCCCTATGTAAAACTCCAAAGTTTCCCCTGAAAATCTCATTTCGCTACGACGTTGCCCGTCTCTAAAAATACCATGCTCGCTGCCGGTATCTTGCACAATTAATGCATTTCCATCGAGCAAAATTTGCGCGTGGAACTGGGAAAGACTTTCGTCATTGAGTTTGACATCAGCATTTTTTGCGGTTCCAATGGTCACTGGACATTTGAGATGGGATTTTTCGCAAATCAGTTTTCCCTGAGGATTAAAAAACTGGAGATGAATCATAGTCGTTTCCTTTTAATGGAACTCAAAAATTTTTCAGAGATTTTTTTAATGTTTTCCGGACTAAAACCTCGGAGTTCAGTTTGAACCTCGAGATAGTTTTTTCGATCCTCGTCGTAAGTTCTGACTTGCAAATCGTAGTTATAAAGTCCATTGAACTCGCGAAAAGGAGCAAAGCAATAATTCACAGACAGCACCAAATTATTTTGATTCCGCACAAATTCGTGATTGCAAAACTCTCCGGTGAAGTGCAGCGCATGGGGGAGATGCCGATCCAGTTGAATGCCTGAACCCATTTCGGAATATTTAAATTTCTCATCTTTGGTTTTGCTATTTTCCATCATAGCGACTCGCATGGTGCCCACGCCAGATGAAATCGGGAAAGCCGAAGAATCTGAAATTGCGCAGGATTCACGAAAATTTTGGATGGATTTTTCTTCCGAACGGCTTTGATCTGACCAACAATCCAGGTCTTTGTGCCTTGTAAAGTCTATGGCCCAAGAGGGAGTTTCGATATTTTTGCTACTCGCGGCTGGGGTTCGGTCGAAGAGTTGTGTATATAATTCTTTTTGCGCCAACTGAAGCTGTGCAGTGAGTTCGGGCTTCCACTGAGGAAGTACGGATTCTTCCGAAAATGGCTTTTTGAGTTCGCTGATATTTTTAATATCGTCGATATTGTTGGGGATAGAAGAAATCTCGCGCGACTTTTCTTCTTTTGGTCCTTGAGCTTGTTCGATGAGTTTGCGCAAAAAACGCTGTGGCACTGAGAAGCTTAAACTGTTTGATCCACGGGCGGTTGCCACATTGACACCTATTACGCGACCTTGAGAATCTACGGTGGGGCCACCGCTCATTCCTGAATTGAGTGGAGTAGAAAGCACGATTTTGGAATAAAATTCAAATCCTTTTTCTCCATTGTAAACGCCTTCGATGATGGACATGGTGAGATCTTCGGGCAGTCCCAGAGAATAGCTGCGGTCGCCGCTTTTGGGCAAGTCGTCGCGAAGTTTGAGCGGCCGGCCATTCAGTTTTTCGTCGACTTTGACCAAAGCTAGGTCACTTAAAATGTCAACGGCAATAACTTGCGCAGGGATTCGTCGCTGATTTTTACGATCTACTATAAATAAATTTTGTTTACGCTCTTTGACGAGGTCCGAGATAACATGAAAATTTGTGGCAAGGATTTGGCGGCCCTCGTCGATAATAAAACCTGTCCCATAGCTGGATTTGGGTGAATCGGGGGAGGGGGCACTGAGCACTTGATAGACGGAATTTTCGAGGTTCGAAAAAATTTCCTGACCCGTGTTCCGATGGTTAGAGTCAGAAGCAAAGGTGAATTGCGATGCCCCCAAATTCAAAACAAGAACGCCGTAGAATGATGAGACTTTGAGCATTTTGAACAGTCGCTGCATGTTGGCCCTATCGGAATTTTGACGCTAAAAGTTAAGTCCCTTTTTTTATGGGCATGAGGGATGGGATCGATTATGTTTTTAAGTCTATGAAATCTGAAGACTTATCTTGGAAAAATGGCTTTGTTTTGATTTGCAGCAAATGTGATCTGCGAGATGAAAAGCATGCAGGTGCAAATGCAGGCGAAGTTTTAAAAGATTCTTTGAAAAGTCATTACAAAAATTCGGGGCAGTGGGGAGATCTTAGAGTCATGACTAGTAGTTGTTTAGGATTGTGTCCTGAAGGCAACGTGGCGGTTTGTATTCAAAAAAATTCCGGACTTTCCAAAGTTGTGGCATGTAATTCACCTCATGATGATTCCCAGTTACGTGATGAGATTGAAAAAATTCTAGAAATTTAAATTTCAAACAAATTATTGGCATCGAATCCTTTTGTTTTCCTCGTATGATATTGCTCGGAGGAATTTTAAGGATATGGGAATTAAACAAAATAAATTTACGATGCTTATTGCTGGCTCATTGGTTTTTGCAGGAGCGGCTTATGCGGCTGAAGATTACAAAGGAATGCCTTTTTTTCAAGACATGGTTTGGGACCATCAAGTTTCGACTGTGTTTACCGCTACTCCCCCAGATGTGACTGATCCTGCTGCTATTAATGCCCATAGAATGGCAGAGCTGGCTAAAATTCGAGATCTCCCTGTGCAGCAACGTGAAGCAGCCAAAGCATTTTTGACTTATCAATTGGAAGCTGACAATTTTCAAGCAAGTTCTAATCAACGATCGGCTGAAGCTTCTAAACAATGGACTGCGTTGAAGGAAGAAGAAAAAAAATTGACTTCATTAGAAGAAAAAGCTGCGGCTGATAAAAAAGCTTACGGTGACAATGCTCCATTATGGGGAACAGGTTGGGCAGCGGGCGCGACAGTTAAGGCAAACGCTGCTAAATATAAAGCTGCTGCTGATGCTTCACAAAAAGCCTTAGACGACGCAAAAGCGAATGTCGAAAAAATGCGAACTGCTCAACAAAAGGAATATGCAGCGGCCGAAGCTGACAAAAAGAAAGTTGAAAAAGCACTTTCAAAAGGCACAAGCCAAGCGATTAAAGAAGTCAAAAAGATCGAAGATCTTGAGTCGAAAATTGCAAATGCTGATGTCACTGCAAAACTTGCGGAACTGAGTTCCGAAGTGACCGATCAAGAAGTTCGCAATGAGGCACTTGAACGCAAATATGATCAAGGCATGATTGGGCAGTACATGAAATCAAAACTCGCTGCTGCAATGGCGTCTGATCAAATGTGCCAATCCATCAAAAGTTGCGCTGATGGAAAACGTACTGAAGCAGGCGTTGCGCCAAACTTGGATCCTATTTTCTTTAATGATAAGGGAACAAAAGGGACTGTTGATGAAGGCGGAAAAGCTGCTGGTGACGCTGGCCACACTAAACCATAGTTTTTAGACTCTAGTTCGAGTGAATTAAAAAACCCCTGAGACTTTTTAAAGTCTCAGGGGTTTTGTTATTTTAATAGTATCTTCGGCGGATTTACGTTTTGTTACTATTTGGAGTTTTTGTGATTTGCGGGCACTGGCTGTTCTCCTGTTCCAGTGATCGCATCGGTGTCGTTAGGAATGCTTGGGACATCAGATTTTTGAAGTTTCACCTGAATGGCTTCAGACATTTTTGCATTTAGTAAAATCTTGTTGTCGAAAGTTTCACACATTTCTACCTTTAATGGCTTTTTTAATCCCGGTCCATTCATCCAAACTGATTTTGTCTCTTCATCGTAAAAAAATATGATCGGACCTGACTTCGTTTGCACAAATCCTTCCCCCTCGTCGACAAATTTTTGTTCAAGATCGAGATTATTATTTACAGGGCCTTTGTTAGGGGCAAGAACCCAACGCTGCACCTCGCTCCAGGGATGTTCACCCGCTTTGGCTTCGACTTTTTTCTCCATTGTATAAAGCATGACGTTAGGGTTCGTTGTTGGAGAAGAGACAAAGCGATTTCCGTTGTCCAAATGACAAATAATACTTCCATGAGTCATGGGAACGATGCTACTTGGCGTTTTGGCCAAGGTACTGAAACTTGAAATACTTATAAAAGACGCAAGCGTGACAAACGATATTTTTCTCATAAAGTTATTTTGCTCTCAGTTAAAAAAAATAACAAGACAATCTTATAAATATTCAAAATTATAGGTTCTAATTTTCGATATAAACTTGGCTGCCCGAGTTTTTCATCTGACTACCGACTTTTTCATATTTGTTGTCTCGCACTTTTAGCTTCACAGGTCCGTTTTTCATGTTATCCACTGAACCCGCGTCGTCTGATGTGGCACGGATGGCGACTTCACAGTCATAAAAAAAGTTCCCAATGACTTCACCATCGGTATTGGGTTTAAAGCGCACACACATTTTTCCACCATTGAAAGTGTTATTTAAAATTTTTACGCGGGTACCAAAATCATTTTGTAGAGTCTTGTCCCAAGAAGATCGTTTGGAATTGGCCTTAAAATAGGAATTTTTAATAGTGATGTCGTCAATGCCTGGGGTTCCAATAGTGATGAGGTCTTCACAGGCATGTCCTGAAATGCCGTCTAAGGTGACTCTCTTGGGACCGCCTGAGGGGCAAGTGTTCCCCATGCCTTTCCCACAACTGGTGATGTGAATCGGGTCGCCTAAACCTTTAGAGCCTTTGGTTTTGCCATCGCCCACAAAATAGAAATTTTTAACTGTGACGTCGTTGGCTTCGATTCGCAAAATTTGGGGTCCGTTTTCTTTGTCGCCGGTGCAACTCCAGTTTGTTCCCTTCCAAATGTGCAAAACTTTTCCAAAGTCATAGGTACCGGATTTTGTGATAACAATAGTTGAAGTGATGCTTTTTTCCCCGACAGGTTTGGGTTCAGCGGGGGCCGCAGCGCTGACGGAATTTGTGTAAAGTGCGCTCGATATTAGAAAAAGAAATGTAAATTTTTTAAAAGAACTGGCGATTTGAAATCTATTTTTCATGCTATCTTTTCGGCAGACAGTGACATAACTCAAATGAATGTTGCAAGAATGTCCTCTATGTTTTACGTGAATTCCGCTGAGGTCATGCGTGCGTATTTAATCATCCGAAAAAGGCATAGCTTGAAAATAGATCGTATTCATTTTACGGCGATGAAGTTCTTCCAAAAAGAGGGGTAGAATTTCGCGTGTTTGACGATGGATGTCGTGAAACAAAATGATTCCCCCTTTTTCCCGATCCAGTTCACTGATGATATTTTGCCAAAGTTGGCCAAGATCCTTGTACTTCCAATCTTCGCTGTCCATATTCCAAAGGAAAGAAGCCAAGGGTGTATCTTTGACATAGTTTTTGAGTTCAGGCGAAATTGCGCCATAGGGAAAGCGAAAGAAGGGAACTCTCACGCCAATGACTTCGGCAACAGACCGAACTCCATCCTGAATCTCCAATTTTGCGTTCTCAAAATTCATTTTTGGTAATGAAGGATGAGTTTCGGAGTGGGAGGCCACTGTGTGTCCATGCCCTGTAATGGTTTGAGTGATCTGCGGGAAACGTTTTGCATTTTGTCCGAGCGCAAAATAGGTGGCAAGGACGCCCCGAGATGAAAGAATTTCTAAAATTTTTAATGATTCATGCGGATGAGGACCATCGTCAAAAGTGAGAGCCACTTCGCCATCCTTCAAATCACCTCGCACGAGAATGGGTCCGGAGCTCACGTCGAGTTTTTTGACTTGGCTAGGAATGGCAATGTTTGTGATTGTGTTGAATGATAAAAATTGCGATCGTTGGAGTTCCCAATAATTCTCAAGTCGAGCATCAATGTTTTTTTTGCATGCAGCATTTTCACGTGTCGATTTAAGATCAAGTTTAAGCAAATCATCTTCGATTTCGACCAACTCGGCCATTGAAAGGAAATCAATCAAGCACCAGCTAAGAGATTGCGTCTGTAACGATTGGAGAAGTTTGTGGTGCCCTTCTTCCCATTGCGAGTGAGTTACTGAGAGGCTACGGAGATCTTTCAAATTCACTAGAGATTTCTTTAAGTGACGAAGCTGTAATTTTAAATTTGGAGGACTTTGACTTGAGACAGTGAAGCTAGGCACTAAAAAAAGTAAAAACACGAGCACAAAAAATCTGCGATTCTTCATCTCAAAAATTCATAGCGAATTTGCATATTGAACACAACACTATTAGCAATAAGGTTATGTCTAAGCCTACTGCTATCGATGCACTATCCATTGCAAAGCTGGATTTAAAGCAAGAATCTCAACTTGATGCAATTTTCCCCATCATTAAGCAATTGCGACCGCATCTTAACATTGCAAATTTCAAGGAGTTGATTGTTCAAATGAGCTCCGAAAATTATGAAGTCTGGGCTTGTCTCAATGCAGAGAAAGAAATTTTGGCGATCGCTGGAATTCGAGTTTACACCGATTTTGTGCGTGGCCCACATTTGTACATTGATGATCTTATTTGTGATCAAAGGCACCGATCATCTGGCGTCGGCGCATTTCTTTTGCACGAAATTGAAAAAGTGGCGATGGCAAAAGGAATTCCCAATCTTCGTTTGAGTTGTGTCATTGAAAATTTAGGGGCATTAAAATTCTATGAGCGGCTTGGATGGCAAAGGCGTGCTTATGCTTTAGTCAAAAAGATCACGGCTTAGCAAAAAATCATTTCTCGTGAAGTAATTTTTGGGCATCCTTTAGCATTTTTGCAAATCTCTTGCGTTTGGATTCAAAGACCTTTGTCCGATTTTTTAGAGGGCGTTTGACAAATTCCTCGCAAAGCGTGACCTGGCCCGCAATGTCACGTATGTCAACGAATTCGGGAGCTGCCCCCAAATTTCCACGAGAATCAGGTCCTCCTTGATACGAAATATTATGATAATTTCCGAGTGGCACGGATACTCCTGCCGATGCAAATCCATAACAAATAGCGGCGGTGGCTTCGCAGGTTCCGCCATCCATAATACGGCGTTGATATTTTTTAGCTAACTTCTTTTCTGCGCAATCATGAAGCAAAGCTGTTAACGAGGAATCAAATACACTGCTGCGATCGCCGAGTCGTACCACGGGACCCGAACCAATCAACGCGTTTGGCAGGGTTCGTGAAGTTTCGAGACTCAAGATCACAATCTTTGATTGGGATGCCTTTGGGAGGACTTTTTCAAAATGACCAATACTTCCAATAAAACCCACTTCCTCTGCCCGACTTAAAAGTCCTAGGAAAGTTTTACGTGCTGGAACTTTTTGTTTCCAAAGATTTTCTGCTGTTTTTAGAACCGAGAACACTCCAACAATGTCATCTGCGCCCCCAGTGTAAAGCGTGGTTTTGTTTTTCCAAACGGAACTTCGGAAACGAAACGCGCCAAACAAAGAAGTGGCCTTCGGGCGATCTTTGAGGGAAGTCCACCAAGGTTCGAGAATTTTTAGCTGAGCATTTTTGATACTGTGGCCATGTTTGTGCAAAGTAGCTTTTTGCATTTTTGCAGGATATTTTTTAAAAAATCCCTGTTCAGCAATCCACATTGGAGTTCCGCTCAGAAATTTTGTGGGACTTCCACCATGCCAATCAATTTGTAAAGTGGAAGATCCCAGCCACTTAGCACCAAGGAAGCCTGGATGATCGGTATGCGCGATGAGCATTATGAAAGGCTCTAGCGTGGGCTTTTTTAAATTTTTCAAGTAGTTTTTATATGAGCTTTGCCCGATAACAAGATTCCCAATGGAATCTTTAAAAAATGGAATCTTGCGACTCTGTAGATATTCTTCGCAAAATTCTAAAATGGCGTCTTCCCTAAAAGGAGCGGTCGGAAGACTTAAAAGTTGAAAAAGCGTTTCTATTTCGTTGCCTTTAAGTGACATGCTGCGCTTTTAGCTTATTTTTGATCTTTGAGAAAGTGCCAAGACTTGCAAGAGGCTGATATTATAAATCCATGGGTGGGGATTTGGGGGCATTTACCCTTGCAAAAATAAGTGAAGAAGAATTTGGGGTTTCTTGCCGCGCCCCCACGACGCTTTTTATCTTTTCGGAAATGGACAAAAAGCATTTGCCTTTTGTGATAACGGGAGAACTTATTACCCCTCATAAATATGAAAATATCTTAAACCTTAAAGGTAAAAATCTCTTTGTCCAAAATGATCCTTCGCGAACGCTCTCAGAATTTGATTCACGAGTTACTGAAATTGTGGAGTCTGCGGTGCTTCAAATAAAAGCTATTCCTGCAGAAAATTTTTATAAGGGCGATGTTTTTAATCCCGATGTTCAAGTGCTTCTAAAAAATTCTTTTCAAAAGTTAGTGGAACTACCTCTTGGCGCACACCCACACGATTTGACGCAGCTTCTTAACCAATTGAGTCAAGAATGGGTAGACAAAGTCCTCGTTGATTTTCAACCCGTAAGAAAAAAGCTCCTCAGCGTTCTTCAGCAAATTCACCTCATGAGCGATGCGGAAGCTTTAACAACTTTGGTATTTTTGCTCGCCCAGGCAAATGAATTCACCTCAAAATCCACTGCAAAAACTTTGGCCTTAGCAGCCATTTTTGCAGATGCGGGCCTTCATGATTTAGAAAAACATTGGTATGAAAGTTATTATCGAGATCGAAAAAGTTTGCCAACTCATATTTGGGAGAAAGTAAAAAATCATCCATTAAAATCTCACCAGATTTTATCGCGCACAAACATGTCCACTGATATTTTGTCTCAGCTGGTGCTTTGTCATCACGAGTTAAATCATGGAGGCGGATTTCATCGAGGTGTGCAAAGTGCGCAACTCCCGGCACTCGTGCAATTGTTTGCTCTAGCCGTGGATATTTTTGAAAAACTCAAGGAATTCGAGTTCAAACAGCAAAGAATTTCTTTGAAAAATCTTTTTTTACTTTTTGACGAATCCAAAATTGAGAGCACAAAGCGACGGCACTCACACAAATGGGTGAAAGGCCTTTTAAAATATCTGGGGATTTCATGAAGAAAAGTCTAAAAGTATTTTTATTGTTGTTGTTTTTTTTATTCGGAAATCGGACCTTAGCAAGTTCCTATTGCGCAAAAGTCTTCCGGATCCTTGGCCAGTCTCACCGACCCGCTAAAGAAATTCCATCATTAAAGGTCGGGACATTTAATTTGTTGGATTTTGGACCAAAAAAGAATGGGGATCATGTCAAAGCCATTGCAAATGCCATTCGTGAAAATAATCCTGATATTTTGGCTCTCCAAGAAGTTCAGAATTTTGAATTTTTGCAGGATTTTGTCAATCACGAGCTTGGTGGTAAATATGATATTTTGATGACAACTTTGCCTGAGAAGCAGTCTATTCAAAATGCTTTTTTAGTAAAAAGAGATTTGCCTTTTATTTTTGATATCGAATCGCATGCTCATGAAATGTGGCGAGATCCCACGAAGGAAGGAAATCTTGCTACCGCGCTTTTCCCACGCGATGTTCCTGTCTTAAAAGTCATGCGGCCAGAAGATCATGACGCCCAACCGTTTTTACTGATGATGGGAACTCATCTAAAATCAAAAATGAATCGAAATGGTGATCATGAAAGCCGAATATTAAGAAAGGCTCAAGCCGAACGTGCCGCTGAAATTATCGGCAGGTACCAACAAAAATTTGGCGGACGAGCAGCCATGATGATGTTGGGAGATTTTAATGGAAATGTTTTAGCGGAACCCGAGTATGTGGCGCTTCGAAACACTCTGCGCTTGAGCGATGCCTTGGCGGTGGAGCCTGTTCCCTCGACCCAATTGCAGCGCGTGACTCATGTTTTTCAGGACAGAAATGGACAAATGGTTCGCTCACAAATTGACTATGTTTTGCTAGATGCAAAACTGCGCGCTGCTCTCATTGAAGGAGACGTTTACCGGTATAAGGACAAAAATGGAATCACTCGAGAAGTTCCTCAAAATCTTGAAGCGCGGGCAGAGAATCCTTCGGATCACTTTCCCTATTTTGTGCAGCTTCACTTTCAGCAGATTTATTCTCAAACTGGACGTCAGCCCCAGAATTTTTTTGACGTGGAAGGAACGATTCCTATTTTTCGCAGTGAGTTTTTAAATAGAGTCAATTCCGTGGCGCTTCCCGCGTTGTGATTGTCCTTTTTTTAAAGAAAGGTATGATCTATTTCCATGGAAAAAGTTTGGCTCAAATCATACCCCAAAGAAGTCCCATCCGAAATTACCCTTGATCGATACAATTCGATCAGTGATCTCTTCAAAGAAAGCGCTAAAAAGTTTTCAAGTCGCAGCGCATTTATTTGCATGGACGTACACATGACCTATGCAGAACTTGATCGTCAAAGCCGAAATTTTGCGGCTTATCTGCAAAAAGTTTGTGGTTTAAAAAAAGGTGATCGGGTAGCCATCATGATGCCCAATGTGCTTCAGTATCCCGTGTGTATTTTTGGAGCACTCCGTGCGGGACTGGTTGTTGTGAATACCAATCCTCTGTACACCGCTCGAGAAGCAGAACATCAATTTAAAGACTCGGGTGCTGTTGCCCTCGTAGTAATGGCGAATTTTTGTAAAGTCATTGAAGATGTGATTCCTAAGACTTCTATTAAGCATGTCATTGTGACTGAGATTGGCGACATGTTGGGGTTTCCGAAATCACTCATCGTTAATTTTGTTGTGAAGTACGTTAAGAAAATGATTCCTGCGTTTCACATCCCACAGGCTGTAAAATTTAATGTGGCTTTGGCCAAGGGCGCTGAGCAAAATGTTGACGAACCCAAGATCGAAAGCAGTGATATTGCATTTTTGCAGTACACCGGTGGAACAACAGGCGTCAGCAAAGGCGCTGTGCTCACTCACCGAAATCTGGTTTCAAACATGGAACAAGTTCACGCGTGGATCGGTCCATGGCTTAAAATGGGCGAAGAAATTATTGTCACCCCACTACCGCTTTATCATATTTTTTCACTCTCGGTAAATTGCCTAACCTTTATCCGAATGGGTGCAACAAATTTGCTGATTACCAATCCTAAAGATATTCCTGCTTTTGTAAAAGATCTTTCAAAGTATCCCTTCACGGCACTCACGTGTGTGAACACCTTGTGTAATGCACTTTTGGCAAACGAAGATTTTAGGAAACTGAATTTTAAAAGCATGAAAATTTCAGTGGGCGGTGGCATGGCAGTGCAAACCGCTGTTGCTAAAAAATGGAAAGAAGTGACCGGCGTGGCGTTGTCCGAAGGATTTGGTTTGACGGAATCCAGCCCTGTCTTGACGGTAAATCCTCTCGATGGTCGCGAAAAACCAGGAAGTATTGGTTTGCCAATGCCCAATACCGATATTCGAATTGTGGATGACGATGGAAAAGACGTTGCGATGGGAAGCCCTGGAGAGTTGTGGGCATCGGGCCCACAAATTATGGCGGGTTACTGGCAACGTCCTGACGAAACTGCAAAAACTATCGAAAACGGTTGGCTCAAAACAGGTGATATTGCTGTGATGCATCCAGATGGATTTTTTCAGATTGTTGATCGTAAAAAAGACATGATTTTGGTTAGCGGGTTTAACGTTTATCCTAATGAAGTCGAAGATGTGGTGGCCATGCACCCTAAGGTTTTGGAAGTCGCGGCCATTGGTGTACCTGATGAAAAATCAGGAGAAGCAGTTAAAATTTGTGTCGTTAAACGCGACCAATCTTTAACAGCTGAGGAGCTAAAAGCTTTCTGTAAAGAAAACCTTACTGGCTACAAACTCCCTCGACACGTTGAGTTCCGAACTGAACTTCCCAAAACGAACGTTGGCAAAATCCTTCGTCGTGCGTTAAAAGAAGCTCCAGCTAAAACTACTTAGCGAGAGTCACTTTTTCTCATATTGAGGGGTTTACATGGGACGTGGTTGGGTCAACGCTGTTCGTGAAGCATCTGGTCAAAAAAAAGGAAAACTCTTTACCAAAATTGCGAAAGAAATTGCAGTATCTGTGAAAATGGGTGGAGCGAATCCTGATTCTAATGCGCGCCTTCGATCTGCACTAAAAGACGCGCAAAAAAATTCCATGCCCAAGGACACTATTGATCGAGCCATCAAACGCGGCTCAGGAGTTGGCGACGAAGCCAATTACGACGAAGTGACCTATGAAGGTTATGGGCCGCATGGAGTGGCGGCGTTGGTGGATGCGCTGACCGACAATCGAAATCGCACGGTGCAAGATTTACGAGCTGCCTTTGTCCGCGGCGGTGGAAATTTGGGCGAAAGTGGTTCGGTCTCTTGGATGTTTGATAAAGTCGGACAAATCATTGCCAAAGCTCCGAAGCCTGGAATGGATGCCATGGAAGTCGCAATTACCGTGGGCGCCGATGATGTTGTAGACGATGAGAACGGTGAGTGGAGTTTTTATACTCAAACTCAAGATTTAGAATCCGTTGAAAAAGCATTGGTGCAGGAAAAATGGGAAATTGTAAAAGCGGAAATGGCGTTTCGACCTAAAAATTCGACGATGCTGAATGAAGAACAAGAAAAAGACTTGGCTAAATTTTTAGAGTTGGTGAACGACAACGACGATGTCAAACGCGTCCATCTCTCAATCTAAGATTGTATCTTGTTTAGGTTTTCCAAAATTTACGGCGCGCGAGCGCCGAGACAGCTTTTTGATTTACGACAAAAATCTCGAAAAATTTATTCCAGATTTTAATTTATGGATCAAAGGCTTTCCCAATCGGCAAGCGGTGCTTGCGGGAGAAAAGTTAAAGTCTCTCAAATCTTTTCAGAAATTCCTTGAAAGTCACAATTCGCAATTTTCTAAAATCCAAAAACCTCACGGGGCTTTGATTGTGGTCGGTGGTGGTAGCGTAGGGGACTTTGGCGGATTTGTAGCATCAGTATTGCGGCGAGGAGTGCCTCTGATTCATGTCCCCAGTACTTGGCTTGCCTCGATTGATTCGGCACACGGAGGAAAAACTGCCCTCAACGTATTGGGTGTAAAAAATCAGATTGGAAGCTTTTATCCAGCTAAAAAAATAGTTTTTTCAAAAAAAATCCTTTTCGCTCAAAAAGAAGAACGGTGGAGAGAGGCTCTTTCGGAAGCGGTAAAGATTCTCATGCTCTCGCCTCTCAATCATTTCAAAAAATTAAAGGTTTGTGCAGAAAATCCACAGGCGTTTTTTAACTGTATCGAGGATTTGGCTCGTTTGAAAATGAAAATTGTGGATCGAGATCCTTTGGAACAAAATGGGCACAGGTATCTGCTAAATTTAGGGCACACTTTTGGGCATATTGTTGAATCGGCAAAAAAACTTCCTCACGGAAAGGCCGTGGCACTTGGTTTGGCTTTTGCTTTGGAATTCTCGCTTTTTAAAAAACATCTCAACTTTAAGAACTTTGAAAAATTATCTTACGCACTACAACTTTTTTGCCCGCAAGTGACGATGAAAAGTCTGCCTTCAGGAAAAAAGAGCCCGCTCATTTCTTTTGGGCATGCCGAACGACTTTTAAATTTCGATAAGAAAAATGCATCTCATAACTCTGTTAATTTTGTTTTAATCCAGGACTTTGGCAGAGGCAAAGTTGTACCAGTTTTGAAAAAGGACCTCCTGAAATTTGCCAAACAAAAAGGCTACCTTCGATGACGAGAGTTTTTGAAGTGCCAGGCAGTAAGTCCGAAATTGCGCGGGCTTTTATACTCAGTAGTTTTCTGAACGACGGCGAACTTAGAATGAACATGAATGCCAGGGCCGACGATGTCATGGTGGCAAAAAGATGCATGCTAGGATTTCGAAACGGCGAAAAAGAATTTCATTGCGGAGATTCCGCAACTTTTTTCAGATTCCTCGCTTTGCGGGTTTCCCGACAAATTGGACACTTTAAATTAATGGGAAGTGAAAGACTCTTGCAGCGTCCTCACGATGAATTGTTATTGCTCTTAGAATCACTAGGCGTTCACGTTTGGTGGGAGTCAGATGAGCGAAGCAAAAAATTTCGCGCGCTGCACATTCGATCACAAAATGGATGGCAAGCCCCTCCCGATGGAACTTTGCGCGTCTCTGTTTATAGATCAAGCCAGTTTTTAAGTGCGCTGCTGCTCAGCTCTTGGAATCTCCCCTTTGATTTACAATTGCGATTGCACGGGGAAATGGTTTCCAAACCCTATTTTGAAATGACGAGGTCTTTTGTAGAAAAGTGTGGGATGGAAATTGCTCAAGAATCTGTTTCGAGTACAGAGAGTTTGATAAAAATTAAAAGACATCAAAAAATTATTGCATCCGAAGTTCCCATTGAGTCCGATTGGTCCACCGGTGTGTTTCTGTTGACTTTTGGCACGGTGGAAGGGGATTATGCACTAAAGAGTTTTATTCCAGATTCACTCCAGGCTGATGCTGAGGGACTAAAATTGTTGCTAGAAATGGGAGCAGACATCAAATTCCAAAACAATCTGCTCTTTGTGAAAGAATCTTCGACGCTTAGGGGAATTGATTGTGATTTAAAAAATTCACCTGATTTGTTTCCGGTGTTGTGTGCTTTATCGGCTCTCCCAAGGGTACGGGGAATGTCTAATTTTAGATCGTTGGGGCACTTAGAGTTTAAGGAAAGTCATCGACCCAAAAAACTTTTAGAGCTTTTAAGCGGCCTCGGTGCTAAGTGCCGATTTGATGGCGACATTTTTGAGGTTCTTGAACCCATATCATTGACTCAAAAATTTTACTTTGATCCCAGGCCCGATCATCGCCTAGTCATGGCGGGAAAAATTTTAACTCGAGCAGGAGCAAATTTGGAATTGGCAGATGAATCAGTGATTTCCAAAAGTTTTCCTGAATTTGCGCAGTTCGAAGAGAGTTGTTTAGCATGATTCATTTTGTGATTGGCCATCGAGGCGTTGGTAAAAGTACTTTTTTAAAACGTATTAAACAGTATTTCCCCGAGGTACTTTGTTTTGATTTGGATCTTTTGATTGAAAAAAAAATCGGCCAAACAGTTTCTGAGATCATTCAAAAAAAAGGCATTGAGTATTTTCGCGACCAAGAAAGCGAAATGGTTCAAAATCTCGAAGCAAAATCGAGATCAGAGGACCACGACCTGTGGGTTGCAGTGGGCGCAGGTTATGAGGGAACTTTTTCGGCTGAGTCGCGGGTGTTGCATTTGCGAAGAGAGACCTCGAAATTAGGAAGAATTTTTTTAGACCGTCCCAGGCTATTGCCAGAGATGCGACCACTGGAAGAGTTTTTGTACCTCTATGCACAGCGCGAAAGACGCTATCAAAGTCTCAGTGATGATGTTTGGACGATGCCTGAGGGTCTAGGCATTGAAACGCTTTCTGGACATTCAAACATCTATAAAGAAATCGAAGAAGACTTTTTTAAGCGTTCCTTTGATTTTAAAAATGCGAGTCTGACTTTGCTTGCCGAACGCTTTACTGAAAAGTTACGTTTTCGAAATTTTATAGAGAAACGTAAAAAATGGAATTTTAGGTTTTTCGAGCTTCGTAACGATTTGCTGAGTGAAGAGAGTCTTTCTATGGCATTGGAGCTACTTCCTCGAGAAAAACTTTTACTAAGTGCCCGCCCCAACGCAAAGTTTCAAGTTATGCCTTTAAAAAATATGAGTTTAGATTGGGATATTTCGCTCGGGGATGTTCCCGAGATTTTTACTCCCAAGATTTTGTCCCTACATCAAAGAAATGAGGGGCAAACTTTTGTAGAACTCACAAAGTTCCTTCATCAGGCAAAATCTCGCTTGAAAGCACCAGAGCAAGTGCATGAAAAACTCAGTATCGAAATTAGAAGTGCAAAGGAACTTCACTTAGGTCTAGCATGGGTGCGAGAACGTCCAGGAATGCGAAGTTTTTTGCCACGATCTGCATCACTGAATTCAAAACATTCCTCTTTGGCTTGGTTTAGAAATCTTGTTAGCAAAGAAAATTCTCTGGATTTTATTCGCGAAGATGAAGGTTCATCCATTGATCAACCTTTACTCTTTGAGCGCTTGAGTTTTAGAGATGAGTTTAAATATTTTGGGGCCATCATTGGAGATCCAATACTGCAAAGTTTTAGTCCCCTTCGTCATATCGAGAATTTTCATAAAAAAGGAAATAATTTTTTTTCAATTTCTCCTGCTTCTTTTGGTGCCCCATTGTTGGAGAGTGACACACTCGAAGTTTTGGAAACGTTAGGCTGCGATTCGATAGCCGTTACTTCACCTTACAAAGCGCAAGCATTTTCAGTTTCCCAAACTCATTCCCATCAATCTCAAAGATTTCAGATTGCTAACACTTTGCTTTTAGGCGGAAAAAATCATGCGAAGGGCGCTCTCACTGATTATAAAGCAGCGGAAGGATTTTTTTGTGAAAACGAATTGGATGATGGAAAGTGTCTGGTTATCGGACAGGGTGCCATGGGAAAGATGATTCGTGAGCTTTTGCCCAAATCCTATTTTATAAGTCTACGAGAGTGGCTTGCTAAGGATTCATGGGACTTCCCGGCTGTGAACTGCTTAGTTTGGGCCGCCGGATCTGCCGCAGAAATCGGGAAGGTCCCCTTTTTTAAAGCACCACTTAAAAAAATTCTAGACCTAAATTACGCAGAGAACTCAGCGGCGCGCGAATGGGCAGCTGAGTTAAAAGTCCCCTATGTTTCGGGGATGAGTTTTTTTCTCAAACAAGCAGAATTACAAAGTCAAATATGGAGTTTGCAAGATGTCACAAGCCAATCGCTTTGGTAGTCGCTTTACAATCAGCAGTTTTGGGGAAAGTCATGGAAAGGCTCTGGGAGTATTGATCGACGGTATGCCTGCGGGCGTGGATTTTAATGAAGATCTTTTGAAAAAGTTTATGTCGAGAAGACGTCCTGGGTCATCGAATATTGTTTCGGCGCGAAATGAAGAAGACTCGGTCGAAATTCTGTCGGGGATTTTTGAATCAAAAACCTTGGGGACTCCTATACTTGGAGTAGTTTTTAATCACGACCAGCGAAGCGAAGATTATCGTTATTTGGCTCCTCGAAGGGGGCATGCAGATTTGCTTTGGCAAGAAAAATTTGGAAATGCAGATTTTCGAGGGGGCGGGAGGAGCTCGGGCCGCGAAACTTTGGCAAGAGTCATTGGCGGAAGTTTTGCAAAAATGTTTTGTACGCAGGTCCTGCCGCGGATAAATGTTTGTGCATTTGCCCAACGTATTGGTCCGTTTGAGTTGCAAGCTGGAGACCGAGTGCGATTAGAGCAAGAAAATCACTCCGATTTTGTAGATCGCTTTGCAGCCAGATTTCCTTCTCAAGTGCAAAGTCCATTGGTGGAAAAGCTTTTGCTCGATGCAAAAAGTGAAGGGAAGAGTTATGGAGGCGTCGCCGAACTTTGGGTAGACAATTTACCCAAAGGTTTGGGGCAACCCGTTTTTCATAAGTTAAAATCAGATATCGCAACCGCAATGATGTCCATTGGTGCGACCCTTGGAATTGAGTTTGGAGATGGATTTTTAGCGACTCAGGCTGAGGGGTCCGAATTTCACCAGCGTCAAGAGGGTGATCACTACGGTGGCATTCAAGGTGGAATGAGTAATGGTGAGCGAATTATTTTACGTGTGGCATACAAGCCCACGTCGAGTGTTTTAGACGTGGCTAAAAAAGGAAGACACGATCCTTGTATTGTGCCACGTGCAATTCCCGTCATGGAGGCAATGATTTGGTGTGTGATTGCAGATCATCTTTTGTGGCAGCGAAGTGATCGAGTTTAATTTGTAGGAGTCCATGTGGATTCGCAAATCATAGTTCCATCCGGCACGCCGTGGTAAAGATAAACAGAATATGTTTGGCCGACATGTGAGCTGTTGAAGAGTGGTACAGAGCCCTCGACAACACGAATCGAATCCCCGGTATCTAAAAATGTATTTTCATTTTGATCATTGCGTTGAAGATTCATTTGGTAGCGCGCTTCTCCTAATTTCACGAAGACATGCATTTCACTGATAGGATAGTCATCATCAAGATCTTCTACATTTAATGTAAAGAGTTCATTAGAGGGAGCCGCGTTGAGCGCGTCGGCGCTTTCGGTAACTGTGAAACATTCAGGATCTGTGGGAGTTGGGATTGGCGTTGGAGTGTCTTGCTTGGAACTTCGAAGTTCTTTGCAAGAAATTGCAAAAATCAGGCTAAATGATGAAAGCAGAGTAAAATGCTTTAACTTCATCATTTTAGTGATGGGACTCATGTCTGTAGGATAAAGATTTAGACTTGATTTCACAAGAGACAAGAGGGAAAAAAATTTTCTGGGACAGTAGGATGATTTTAAATTCTGGGTCATACTGACAAGATCTCATGAACCTTTTCTGCAAAAAATTTTTCAATTGCGGCTTTTTATTGACGTCGATATTGAGTTTCCTGTTTTGTGGGTCAGCACATGCCATCGAAGGGCTCAATGTAGAGCTTGGAATCGGAGGAACCTTTCGCAATGGATTTACAGACGATACTCGAACTTATAAAAGCACCATTGCTTTTCCTAGTTTTGGAATTAGCGCAACTTCTGGGAATCGTAGATTTCAGATTAGAAATGCATTTGAATATAGTACTTTTAAACTGAACTACGCTGCAAGTGATGAAACATTAAGCAACACCATTTTAACGTGGACTGCGTTTGGGACTTTTCAGTTAAAAACATTCTATTTTGGTCTTGGGGGAGGCGGTGCTCATGAAAAAAATACCGAAGGTTATAATGTGGGATATTCTTTTTTTGGCTTAGACAGCGGGCTTCAGGTCACAAAACTTCTAAGTCTAGATTTTCGTTTAATGACACCAGTCGGTGAAACTTACGGATCGAAAAATCTGTGGGGAATTTTGAGTTTACGTTTTTTAATTGCTTCTGGTGATTGATTTTTAGTGTGAAAGATGAGGGGAAAATTTGAATTTTCCCCTCCCTTAAGACTTAAAATTTCAAGGAATCAACTGCCTTTTTTCTTCTTCGAAGGAACTGCGGGAGCAGCAGGTGCAGCGGGCATTACCGCGGGAGCAGCTGCAGGCGCGCCTTCAACTGCGGGAGTGGCTTTTGCCATTTTATCTTTGCATGAAGCTTCGTCTTTTTCCCAAGTCCAACCTTTGCCGCCGCACCCGTTGTGTCCTGCGCAGGCGTTGGATTCAGTTGAGCAAGCGCTATTGCCTTTGCAAGAGTTGCCACCAACACATTTAAATTTTCCTTTGTCGCCATCAGCATTGGCTTGAGTGTTAGCGCCAACAAGTGCTGCACTCAAAAGTCCAGCGCTTGCGAGTTTAAAAAGTGTATTTTTTTCCATTTTTTCTCCTTTGTTAATATCAACCTTCAATTAGGTCTTAAGTTTGAGATCTGAGATGAGTCCAATTTTAAGCCAAGGACCTAAATTGGCCACAGCACTTTCTCCTACTCCTTCGCTGTCTAGCTTATTGCATATTTGAGCAAGCGCCAGACCCTTTTGGGATTCCTCTAAAAGATATTTCTCATTACATGAAATGGGGATGATTTGAATGGAAACTTGATTACGAAAACATGCAAAAATTTGACTCTGCGGGAGTCGCTTAAACTTTTGAATTTTAAAATCTTGATTGCCCGTCATAACTTTTTCGAAGATTTCGCTAAAATCAAACGAAAGTGAAACAAATTTCATTGCTGAATTTATGCCGAGTACTATTTTTTGACTGAGTACTTCGTCAGAAAAGTAGTGAATTTTAGATTCCAAGTCTTCGACTTTCTGCAACTGCGCAAAGATCACTTCCATCCGCGTCCATTCAAGTTCGGCAATGTCTCGCTCAATAGTTTTGGGAAATTTTTGACAGATAAAATGATAAAACTCCCGCGCGACTTCGTCGATGTTCCACGACTTGGATTGAAATTTGCTCAAGAACAAACTGACTTGCTTGGAAAAACCCTGCGAACCCAGCGTCAAACTTAAGAGTTTAAAATTAGATTCCAGCATCCCCAGTATGCGCACAATGTAGGCATCTGCATAAACTTGCAACCTGCTCTCCGGAGAAAGTGGGGCTTGAACGGTGATAAATTGGATCAAATTTTTGGGACGTATTCTTTCGCTTTGAGGAATATGTGGGAGATTCTTATTTGTAAGTGAGTCTTTCACTCCTCGCGGGTCAGTGCAAGTGTAGCGAAAAAATTCCTGAATTTGTGAAAGTGTGGGAGTTTCTTTCATTGGAACTCAGCTTCTTTGAGTTTTTGAGAGTTAATAGATAGGGTGTCCTTTGCTTTGAAAAGTTCATTACGAAGCTCGGCAAATGATGGAATTTGGGCATCCCATTCGACCATAGTAGCCCGAGCTCCATTCTTTTGAATATAATTTTTGTAAAGCAAAAGCACTTCGTCACAAATGGGGTGATCATGCGTATCTATTAAAAAATTATTTTTTTTGGTGTGTCCCGCAAGATGAATTTGGAGAACACGATCTGCGGGTAGGGAGTTAAGAAATTCTTCGGCGTTAAAGCTGTGATTAACTGAGCTCACATAGACATTGTTGATATCTAAAAGGAGGTAGGCGCCCGTTCGTTTTACGAGCTCTGACAAAAAATTCCATTCCGTCATTTCAGAATATGTGTAACTCAAATAACTTGAAACATTTTCGATGAGCAAGGGGCAGCCAAGATACTCTTGGACTTCCGTAATTCTTGTACATAGATGCAAAAGACTTTCTTCTGTATAGGGCAAGGGTAGGAGGTCGTGTAAGTTTTCGCCATGAGCACCCGTGAAGCAAAGATGGTCTGATACCCAAGGGACTTGAACGATATTTTTTAAATCACGAAGTTTTTTTAAATAGTCAAAATCAAGAGGAACAATTCCTCCAAGATTCATCGAGACTCCGTGCAAAACGACCGGCTTTTGCGCACGAACCTTTAACAACATTTCGAGTGGGCGACCTGCGAGATCGGGACCTTTAAGCCCCATATAGTTTTCGCTTAAAGCTTCAAACCAATCAATTCCTGCAAGGGATTGCGGCAAAAAATTGAGAATTTCAAAATAATGATCAGGCCTAAGTCCTAATCCAAAACCCATTTTGTTTGAGAGTGCTAACACGGCATTGAGTTAAGCAAGGAATATTGTTTCTGGACACTAAAACAGTTTAAAGGGGTGCCGATTATTTAACGCCTCGTTGCAAGATTTGCAGAATCGCGAATCTTGCAAATTCATGATCGGGTTCGGAAAACAAACGTGGCTATAGCTCTATAAAATCTTAGTGCGGCTTCTTATCCAATGATCCGGCTTGTCGCATCATTTTCTCAACTTTTTGAGTCAAAAGTATGAGCTCATAAAAAATTCCAGCTCGCTACCTGCCGCTTAAAGCAAAAATATTGCGCAAATCCAAGCGCTGACTTGTTAGCTAAATCCCGTAGCTACCAGATTCGGCGTCTGCACAATAAAGCCTTTCTGAATACCCTCGCGAATCTGAGCAAACATGTCCCGAGTACTTTCTCGCGAAACACCTAAAACTGTTTCGGTCGCATTAATTCCAATATAACGAAGCAGCCCTCTAAAATCTTTCCCCCAACTCACAAGTCTCGAATAGGGTCTGGCTTCCCAAAACATTTCTTGAAATGATTTACGACTTTTTTCTATCTTCTGACCTTGCACAATTTGAGCCACTCTCCCGCTGAAAGCCCTTAAAAACGAATTTAAGTGCACTTTTGATGGAGCTTGAATCACAAGATGTAAATAATTTCCAGAATTGGCAGCTCCATAAACTCGAATCCTATGCCGTCGTGCTTGCTCTTGCAAAATACCATCAATCTCATTCATAAAAACAAAAAGTGATTTGCGTGTAAAAATTTTAGGATCAGACTCGTCACATATTTTTGGGTTCATTTTTAAAACAACGTGCAGCGCTAAATGTGGGCGAAAGGGACGTTTGGTTTTGGCATGCGACCCTTTAAGAAGCGATCCTCCAAAGTGTGACTGTTTGTGAGCATTCATTTTTTTAAAAAGTTTTTCCTGCTTGGCAAACACCTCGATCAACCTAGTAGCGAAGGGTGGCAAAGTCAAGCCCGGCGGACGATTTTTAGAGTAAATTCAAAAGTTTTTTTTACGAAATACGCTGAGCTTTGACTCATTTTGGACCCAAATGTCCTAAGAGGCATGTTGAGAAATGATTGGACGCATTCAAGTCTCCAGTTTTTAATCGTTAAAGACCCTCTAGAAATGTCATCCCATAGACAGGTGCCTGCCAAAAATTGTCAGTCCTTTAAAGTTTCCACAAAATCTTTCCATTAGGATCGATTTTAAGAGACGTGGGCAGGAGGTTCGGGTGGCACACTCTCTGCTTTAGTCCTACCATTACCTGACTGGCTCTGCTTAGAATGGATTTCCCCCCCCCCTCCCTCCCAAACCCCCTTCATTCTAAGCAGAGCGGGTCTATTGAGTGAAGCGGGGCGGATTCCTCTACATAAAAAATTAAATTTCGCTACGGCATTCGGTGGGAATAAAGAAATCGTAGCCTTTGAGTTCGTCGAACCAATATTCTCCATTAAACTTCCACAAAGTTTCACGACCTTTTAAAAAGACTCCGGGTAGGAACTCCCCTTTTGCAATAAGTTTTTGTGCTTCGGGGCGCTCTAATGCCTTAGGAAACTTGGTGGCTTGGTTGTAGATTTCAAAACGAAGAAAATCTAAACGTCCGCGTTGAGTTTTGTACTCGTCGATGATGTCACTAACTCGCGATATAAGGTAGGGCTTAATAGCAGTTCCTATTGCCGCAACTTTACGGTCCAAAGCGCCTTCTAAAACCTGGGCCGAAGAATTTTTAAGTTCTTCATCGTCGATTCGTAAATTTTTTCGGAGTGCGTTCAGTTCTGCACGTTCTTTTAATAGCAGTGCTTCTCGAGTGAGATCTTTTTTGACGACGGAATCACTCAGCAACAGTTTTTTTACCCAATCGCTTAAGTCACTTTCTTGTAACTGTGAGGCGCGGCTAAGTGCTAAGACTTTTATCTTGTTAGCATCAGCTTGCAAATCAGGGTCGGTGTTCTTTAAAGTCACTTCAAACTGATTGGCCGCGTGAGTGGCTTCATTGAAACGACAAAGCTTGAGATAATTTAGTGAACGCAGGATCCAAATTTCTGCCAAGTCGCGCGATTCAAAATACTTGGAGCCAATGGGATGGAGGAGGCCTAGGCTTCTATTAAATTCTCCAAGGCGATATAATGACCACGATGATTCGTAGGATGCGTCTTTTACAAAAGGCGAATCCATGCCAACTTCATTGTAAAAAAAGATGGATTGATTGTATTGCTTGGTTTGGTAAGCCAAACGGGCTAAGGAAATATTTAGCAAATTCACAAGATCATTTGCCGATTGAGTTTTAGCCGAAACCAATGCGCTTTCAAAATGAAGACGCGCGCGATTAACCATAGATCCTTCTTTTTCCCAGTCCGAGGCTTCCACACTGGAGGAAATTTCGGCACTTCTAATGACGCCCATATAATATTGCGCTTCGGGATAGCGGATGTGATCCGAGCTGACGCGCTTAAACGCCGCAAGTGAAGCTTCTCTGGCTCCTGTGTTCATTAGAATTCTTCCTAAGTGAAACGAAAAAAGCGCCTGATGCTCAGTCGGAATTTGCGAAAGCGAAATTTTAGAAAGTATTTGATTGGCCGCGCCATCGTCCCGAGTTTTTTCGAGAGCGAGTGCTGCCATTCCAACAGCCGATCTTCGGAGTTTGGTGGAAGACAACTCGACTAGCTGGGTGAGGGCCGAGGCATAAAAACCCGCTTGGAAGAGTGAATGCGAAAGAAGGTAACGCGCATTGATTTTAAGATCATCGTTTTTTGCATCGCTTAGCGCCGATAAACTTAAGGTCGTGCTGCTGGCGAAATCGCGATCTTTGTAAGCTTTGTAAGCTGCAAGCAAATCTTTTTTGTTAGCATCTTGAGTTTGTCCATTTTGGAAATACTCGTCAATTTCGCGGGCTTCTCCTGCTTTGATTTCTTTTCGCACTTCTCCCGAAGTCTCGATTTTAAGTTCCTGCAAAACTTCTACGTCGGGAAGTTTGCGTTGAGGCGCAAGAATGGCTCCCAAACTAGCAGCGGTGGGGGGTACCCAAACGGCTTCGTCAATTTTGAGACTAAGAATTTTGTCTTTGGCCCCTTTAATTTTAACAAAGTCACTTTCGATGCCGGGGGTGTAAGATTCAAGCTCTTTTCTTTTTTTGCTGATCTTTTTTTGATCGCGAATTTGCTTTTGACGTTCCTTGAGTTCAGGTGGGAGATACTTTTCAGGAATCGCCAAAAGTTCCTCGTCTGAAACTGAACCGGGTTTGATGGCTTTTACTGGGCGTAGATTTTGTTCCAGTGTAGCTTTTTGAATGTAAGTTTTAATTTGTGAGCGCGGGATTTCATAAATTTGCGTTTCTGCTTCCAAAATAACCACTTTCGCGGAAACTTCCATTGAGGCAAAAATTGCACAAATGAATGCGGTCGAATAAAACAGTGATGGATTTTTAAAATATTTGATACTCATATTCTTTGCCTTACTCCGACTTGCCGCTACCAAAAGTGTAGCTTGTGCCGATCAAGTAATGCCACGCATTCCACCAAACTTTTTTTCCCGGAATTTGAATATCTCCCGAACCATCTTGCTTGATTACTGGAAAATAATACGTGCGGTAGATATTGTTTTTCGCTTCAAGCCGAAGCGAAAAATGTTTGCTTAAAAAGACCTTGGTACCCACACCTAAAAGTGAACCGAAGAGATTTTGCTCTTTTGCACCTTGGCTAGTGAGGTTGGTGCCCAAACCTTGAACCGAAAATCCACCGATTGCAAAAATATCGAAGTGGATAATATTTCGTCTGAAAAAAGCAAACTTTCCGTAGATTGGACTCCAAATCAAATTTGCCCCAAATGTTGATTGTGGATCTTGCACTTCAAAAGTACTGGATAAGCCTTTGGCTTCGAGAAATGTGTCGAGCTGTCTTTTTTCGCGTGTTCCGCTGGCCGACGAGGCATTGTAAAATGCTTCAATCCCAAAATACTCATCAAAATGGTATGCACCTAAGACACCATAGGAAATCGCATTAAAATAAGCCGAAGCCTTGGTGATGCCTAAATTTAAACCCACTTCAATTTTTTTTGCCTTTGTGTATTTACGATCTTGAATGATGAGCACTTTGTGATCGGCTTGATTGTAAATATCCAAATCCCAAACGCCTGTGGCATTGAAAGGAACAGCAGGCGGGGTTTTTATATCGGCAGGGGCAGCGACTGCAGGAGGCACACTTGTTTCTTTAGCAGCTTCTGGAGTTTGCGAATGGGTAACGAGAGAGCTACAGCAAATCGTTGAAACGCTAAGAACTTTAAAAAAATTCGAAAAAACTTTGAAACCTGATGACATGAGCAATTTCCTCCAAAAGTTAGCGATGTAGGAGGAATCATAGCGAAGACTGCAAACTTCGCAATGACCAAGGCTCTCTACATTGGCAAATCTTTTTGTTGGGAAAATCACGGGCAATATAAAGTACATGTGCTACAGCTGGCCCTAGTTCGTGATGATGGATTGAATTGTAGATTAGGAAGTTGCTGCTGTAGAATAAAATTTGTGTGAAGGTGAAATGAGGTTCTAAGAGTTGAAGAGCTTTGGCAAATTGCTCAAATCACTTTAACTGCTCGCGCCTGAAAAGTTTTAGTTGTCGCAGGTTCCAATGGCATTGTTGTTATTGGCTTCGTCGTTGTAGATGTGGCCATCTTGATAAATCGCCGCGGTGCTGGGAGTAGCAGCATTGAGGAGAATGGAATTGCGAGTTTCGCCTCTGAAAAATATGCCTCCGGTCATTTTGGGCAGTGCCTCGAGACCTTCAAAAATCAACTTTGTAGGATCTTGCCCAAAAACCACACTTGCAAAGTTTTTACTGCTCGGTATGGAACGATCTTTGATGAGCAATTCGAAAGCCAAGCGAACCGAAGGCTCGTTGAAAGTTCGACTTTTTGGAATTGTGCCCCCAAGGTAGTCTTTCACTAAACTATTGAAAGGCGCAGGTGGGGGTTCTTGATTGTTGATACCGTTTACAAAATGCGTATTGGTTTGAAAGTGAAACTGGGCCGAACCGGTGGTGAGTAAGTCGGTGAGAAGTTGATTAGGCGTTTTAACGACAGTTCCAATGGTGTTGTCAATCATCACCGCGCGACCAACTTGTGCATTAGCATTGGAGTTGCTTAAAGTGTTTCCTAAAGGTTCATCTTTAAAATAAGTTCCGTCTCCAATGCGCTTTGTGATGTATCTGAGTTCTACAATGTCTGAGGCATCCAGTCTTCCCATCGGGGTGCGTCCGATCGATTGATCATACAATCCTGTTGCAACGGCGGGAAGCTTGACATTGATTTTAATGTCAGCGCGTCTCACGAGTGATGCATTGGTGCCAGCATCAAAACATCGTGTGCGAGCCAAATGGGATTCGGTCGCTCGCAGTGGCGGAGGACTTTGAGGTTTTTCTAAATCCATGGGGCGGAAAACTTTCATAGAATCGATTTCCCAAACCCATTCAGCAGCTTTTGCGTAGCCCACACAATATTTGTAAACATAAAAGGTATCGGGAAGAAGCATGAGTTCGCGGCGATTCAGTTGGTCAGCGTTTGCACCGTTGTTAACAACAAACATTTGGGCACGTGATGGAAGGCCGTCCAAATTTCTATCTCCATCATATTCAAAAGCCGGAGGAATCTTTAAAATCGGAAGTCGCTTGTCATCCTCAAAATGTGCCACTGTTAGAGGTAAAAATCGAAAAGTGTTTCCGTTAGCAGCGTGCAAAGTTTCTACGGTGTATTTTTTCGCGTAGTCAGAAAGAGTGGAAGTGGGATTGATTTGATTCACGCTCACTTCTATTTGATCGTATTTCAATTCATTTGCGAGCTCACTTGTGAGAGTGGGGCATTTGAATTTGTCTTCAAAGGACTTTAAAAGTAGCGGCATTTCTTCGCCATCAGGGAAGGGTCCCCAACGTCGAATGTGAACGGTGTATTTTTGATCGATCTTTTTTTTGCGCCATTCAAGTTCGAGCTTTGCAACTGTACCGCTCAAGTCTGCGCGATTTCTGTTTGTTGGAAATTCCACCGCAGTCAGTGATCTGACCATTCCTTTTGCAAAAATTGCACGATCTGCAGTGCCGCCCCCTCCACCACCGCCTTCGTCGGGATCCGTAGGTCTTGTGGATGGCAACTTGATAGGAATTGTAGGATTGGAGTTTGCGGGATTTTGAGTGGAAGAATTTGAAGTGAGGCCCGGTGAGTTGACTGTGCTTTTGTAGGGGTTACAAGCGCTGGAAAAAACGAGCCACAGGAAGGCAAAAAAAATATTTCTTCCGCAACGAACCCCATAGCACTTCATAACGTCTATTTTGCTTGAGCTCTGTTGAGGGCGAAAAGTTAAATTGATGTTAAGAAATTAAAGTCTTGAATTTCTTTCGAAAAAATCCATTTATTTCTCGCGCCAAAATTTTTTTAGATCATAAAAAACTGAATTTTGAGAGAATTCATCTCATGAAAATCATCAAACTCTTTCCAGTATTCAGCCTGTGTCTAATCAACGCTTGTTCGACAGTGTCACCCAAGCTCAGATCGGTGGCGTCTCAAATATCAAATCAAAATCCGGTGAACACCTTGGGTTTAGAGAAATTTGAAGGAGTTTGGGCGAGCAATGACAAACGAGCTTTTGCCATTAAACTCTTCCATGTGAAAAGAGACTTGGACGCAGGAGATAGGTTGTTTAAGTTGCAAGAACTTGCGAGTCTTCAAAAGAAGCAACCGGGACATTTCAACGAGGATGTTTTGCGAATAATCGACTCAGTGGATTTTGCTCAGCTAGAGAGTAAGAAAAAAAATCGCTCTTTGGAAGAGTCTGATGTCCCTCTTTTACCTGAAATGGCCACCTTGGAGTTTGCATTGGTGAATTTGGGAACGGGCCTGGGAGCTACTGAGCTCCTACCGTTTAGGGATGGAGGAGATTTTATTAAATTCAGTATGGGAATGAACATCGATTTTAAAGATTCAAAAACCGCGATGGTGACTTTTGCGGAAGGTCGTTCGCCCGAGCCCGTTGAGTTCACAAAAACAAACTGCGACTACTATGATTGGGTTTTTATAAAGATAGGAGTTCGAGACTTCAATACCCCTTCGTTTGAGCACATGGGGATTCCCCCAAAGCATATAGACATCGATGACGCCGAAGAAGAAGCTCTTGAGGGAACTCTTAAAATGTGTCTTCCAAAATAAAATGCTTGGGATTCACTGAGCGACCTTTCATTTCGACTTGATAGTGCAAGTGAGGCCCCGTTGAACGACCTGAAGATCCCATCTCTGCAATGAGGTCGCCACGTTTCACTCTGTCACCTTTTTTTACGGTAATTTTTGAGTTGTGTCCGTATTTGGTGACAATCCCAAATCCATGTTCAATTCGTACAACGTTACCGAATCCGCCTAAGGAACCCGTGTATGTGACTAACCCATCGGCAGGGGCAAAAATTTTGGTACCCACGCGGTTCGCTATGTCAATTCCCGCATGAAATGTGCGCGATCCAGAAAAGGGATTGTAGCGAAAACCAAAATTGCTCGAGATAAATCCGCGAGTGGGAATAATGCTGGGAGTGGCCAAAAGCCGCTCTACTTTTTCTTGCAAAAGTTCAGACAAGAACGCATAACTTTGCTCCTCAACCTCGGTAATTTCTTGCAACTTAAAAGAAGCTTGAGAAATTTGATTTATTTGATCGAGCAAACTTTGTGCTTCAAAATTTGCCGCAAGTTCTCCCCCAAGGAGGCTTAACCTGCGACTTCGCTCCCATTCAACATGAGCATTGCCTTCGGAATTTTTAGAAGTTTTTTCGCTGCTTTTTTCTGAGGCCTTTTCAAAGCTCTTACTCAGTTCTTCATCTTTAGGCTGAGGCAATGCCCCACTTCGATCGGGGTCTTCGATGGTGCCCGAATCTTCTGATTCTTGAGGATTTGAGTTCATTTGAGATCCTGGTTCAGGTTCGGACAAAAGTTTGGAACCTTGGACGGAATCAAGATTTCCAAGAATCCGAAGTTTTTGGGCGAATGACTTCAGGCGCGTAACGCTTTGATCTAGGGAATCAAGGCGATTTTTGGCGGCCTGTACATCCATTCTCAATATATGGTTTTCGCTTCGCAAACGCTTATTGTCTGCCACCTGAGAGAGAACATGAAGGTAGTCGAAAAAGATATAAATCCCTCCAAATAGAAGCAGGGTGCCGATCACGCTGGCAATACGCAGATACAAAGTAGGCAACGTAATTTTGCGAACGCGATCGGATCTTTCGGGTACGAGCATCAAGGTAAAGTACTTGTCTGACATTTTGAGGGGATTCTAAATCAAGTTTGGCTCAGGGTATTTTTGCCTTGCGTTAATTGCGTCTAATTTTTAGCAGGCAACCGAGAGACATCAAGTCAGTTTAGGCTTTCCATGTTAGTTTTTCGGCATGAAAATTCATGAACATCAAGGCAAGGAACTCTTTGCAAAATATGGAATTTCTGCCCCTCGCGGATTCAAAGCTTTTACAGTAGCGGAAGCTGTTGAAGGAGCAAAAAAACTTCAAGAGATGGGTGTGAAAAGTTTTGTGGTTAAAGCTCAAATTCATGCAGGTGGGCGTGGCAAGGGCGGCGGCGTAAAAATGGCCAAAACTCTTGAAGATGTGAAGCCGCTGGCGGAAAAAATTCTTGGCATGAATCTTATCACTCATCAAACCGGTCCTGAGGGCAAAATTGTCAAACGTCTTTGGATCGAAGAAGCCAATCCACCGAAGCAGGAAATGTATCTTTCTTTTATCTTGGATCGATCAAAAAATTGCGTTTCACTTTTAGCTTCTGCCGAAGGTGGAATGGACATCGAAGAATTGGCCGTTAATCATCCAGAGAAAATGTTGACTTTATCCGTTGATCCCGCAGCGGGATGGCAAGCCTTTTTATCTCGAAAAGTTGCGAGCTTTTTAAATTTGGGCCAAAAACCGGAAGATGCGCATCTTGCGACCCAGTTGCATCAGTTTTTGGGAAATCTGTACAAAATGTTTTGGGAAAAAGATTGTGCCATAGTTGAGATCAATCCTTTGGCAATTGTGGGCGAAGGTAAAGACACAAGAATCATTGCCATGGATGCAAAATTTAATTTCGATGACAACGCCTTAAAGCGCCATGCGGACATAGTTGAATTTCGTGATGAAAGTGAAGAAGATCCTTCCGAAATCGAAGCCTCTAAATGGGACCTCAATTTTATTGCACTTGATGGAAATATCGGTTGCATGGTGAATGGTGCGGGCTTGGCAATGGCAACGATGGATATTATTCAAGCTTATGGCGGAGCTCCCGCAAACTTTTTAGATGTCGGTGGCGGTGCCACGGCCGAAAAAGTTCGCGAGGCATTTAAAATTATTCTTCGCGACAAAAAAGTGAAGGCCATTTTTGTAAATATTTTTGGTGGCATTATGAAATGCGACACCATTGCCGAAGGTGTGATTTCAGCTGCAAAAGAAGTCAAGATTCAAGTTCCGCTAGTTGTGCGCCTGGAAGGCACGAATGTGGAAAAGGGTCGCAGCATGTTGGAATCCAGCGGTCTAAATATTATTTCGGCAAAGACCATGGCAGATGGCGCCGAAAAAGTTGTGAAGGCCATGAAAGAATTGAAATAAAAGAAATCAAATCAGATAGAAGATCAAGCAGAGGTATGCGATGGCTGTATTAGTAGGTAAAAACTCAAAAATCATCACTCAAGGGATCACGGGAAAGACGGGACTCTTTCACGCAGTTCAATGCCGTGAGTACGGTTCGCAGATGTTGGGTGGGGTAACTCCTGGACGCGGAGGCCAAACTGTTGAAGGATTTCCAGTTTGGAATTCTTGCTATGAGGCGGTGGCAAAAACGGGAGCCAATGTTTCGATGCTTTTTGTTCCGCCATTTGGTGCGGCCGATGCCATTATGGAAGCTTTTGACGCTGGGATTGAACTGGTCGTTGCAATCACTGAGGGAATTCCTGCCCTCGATATGGTTAAAGTGAAGCAGTTTCTTGGAAATAAAAATGAAGAACGATTGGCTGCTGGAAAAAGTCTTTTTCGTTTGATTGGCCCAAATTGCCCTGGAATCATTACACCAGGCGAAGCAAAAATCGGAATTATGCCCGGCTACATTCACAAACGTGGGATGGTGGGAATCGTTTCCAGGTCGGGAACCTTGACCTATGAAGCCGTTCATCAGACTACCGCGTTGGGTCTTGGACAAAGCACCTGTATCGGTATTGGTGGAGATCCTGTTAAAGGATTAAACTTTATCGAATGCTTAGAGCTTTTCAACAATGACTCCGAAACTCAGGCCATTGTGATGATTGGTGAAATTGGTGGGGGAGACGAAGAACTCGCCGCCGAATATATTAAAAAGAATGTTAAAAAACCTGTGGTCGGCTTTATTGCTGGTCGCACGGCTCCTCCTGGAAGACGCATGGGACATGCAGGTGCGATTATTTCGGGTGGAAAGGGAACTGCCGATTCTAAAATTGCAGCTTTTAAAGAAGCGGGCATTGCGGTGAGTCCAAGTCCTGCAGAAATTGGTATTACGATGAAAAATTTATTGGACTCAAAAAAAAGGTAAACAAAATCAGTTTATTTTACTGATATTAAGATTAAGGAGATAATCATGGCTATCGAAAGAACGTTTTCAATCATCAAACCCAATGCAGTTAAAAAAGCATGCATGGGCGCTATCATGGATCGCTTCGAAAAAGCGGGATTGCACGTTGCCGCTGCAAAGATGCTGGTTCTTGACCGAGCAAAGGCGGAAGGTTTTTATGCCGAACATAAAGATCGTCCCTTTTTTGGAAGTTTGATCAGTTTTATGACCTCCGGTCCTGTGATGTTGATGGTGTTGGAAGGCGAAAATGCAGTATTACGAAATCGCGAAATCATGGGCGCGACCAATCCTGCAAATGCTGCTCCTGGAACGATTCGCAAAGACTTTGCCGATTCGATTGAGGCTAATGCGGCACATGGATCTGATTCTTTAGATTCTGCAAAACGTGAAATTTCGTATTTCTTTTTTGGAAGCGAAATTGTAAATTCCAATACTAAGTAAAAAAAGGAGTAGCGAAAATGGCAAAGTCTGTAAAAGTGGCAGTGACAGGTGCAGCAGGACAAATTGGTTATGCGTTATTGTTTAGAATCGCAGCTGGTGAAATGTTTGGCAAAGACACTGAAGTGCATTTGCAATTACTGGAACTTGAAGCGGCTTTGCCAGCTCTCAACGGCGTTAAACTGGAACTTGATGATTGTGCGTTTCCCTTGCTTAAGTCTGTAAAAATGAGTTCTAAGCCTGAAGAAGCATTTGCAGATTGCGATTGGGCTCTTTTGATTGGATCGGTTCCTCGTAAACAGGGTATGGAACGCGCAGATCTTTTGAAAATCAATGGCGGCGTTTTTATCACCCAAGGTAAAGCTTTAGCTCAAGTGGCAAAACCTACTTGTAAAGTTTTTGTCGTTGGGAACCCCTGTAATACCAATGCATGGATTGCAGCCAAAGCTGCGGGTGGAAAAATTCCCGAAAAGAATTTCTTCGCTATGACGATGCTTGATCAAAATCGCGCAGTTTCTCAATTGGCCGAAAAAGCTTCTTGTTCAGTAACAGACGTAAAAAATGTCGCTATATGGGGAAATCATTCTCCCACCATGTATCCTGATTTTTATAATGGCACGATTAAGGGCCAAAAAATCACATCGGTAATTACAGACGACACTTGGTTGAAAAATCAATTTTGCACGACTGTTGGACAGCGGGGAGCGGAAATTATTAAAGCGCGAGGCGCATCAAGTGCCGCTTCCGCCGCCAACGCTTGCATTGATTCCGTATGGAATCTCGTGCATCCCACGGCAGCAGGATCGTATTTTTCTGTAGCAGTTGCTTCCGATGGTTCTTACGGAATTCCTAAAGGACTGCTCTTCAGTTTTCCTGTGAGATCAAAGGGTGATGCTCAGTGGGAAATTGTTCAAGGAATTGAGCATGCTGCATTTTCGAAAGAAAAAATCGCTGCCACCCAAAAAGAACTTGAAGGTGAGTTAGAAGCCGTTAAGGGACTGCTTTAGCCGACTTCGCTTCTTGGTTGCCTTGGGCAAACGTGACTATTTTAAAGGATGTTTTAAATAAGTCGTGACTATTTTAAAGGATCCTTTATAATAGTCATGTGCTTCAACGTTACATTTTTTCTTTTATAAAGTCCGATTTGAAGAAGAAAATGGTCTTTCTTTCTGGCCCACGACAATCAGGAAAGACCACTCTATCGAAATCGTTGTTGCCCGAAAATGCTTTGTATCTGAACTACGACATTCCTAAACATCGAAAAATAATTCGGAACCAAGATTTCGATTCAAATTGTCCCCTAGTGATTCTTGATGAGCTGCACAAGATGACGAAATGGAAAAACTATTTAAAAGGACTATATGATGAGCGAGGGGAGACTCAAAAATATTTGGTAACTGGGAGTGCTAGGCTTGAAACTTTCAGAAAGCAAGGTGACGCACTTACGGGACGATATTTTTCGTACCGACTTCACCCCTTTTGTCCGACCGAGCTTTTTCGCTTGGGCTTAGCAAAAAATCCATCCGATGCTGTCGCTAAATTACTCAAACTTGGTGGATTCCCTGAATCAATTATGAACTCAAAAGAAGCTTCGCGACTTCTTGAAGAACGATTTCAGAGTGTGGTTCGTGAAGATCTTAGAGATATGACGCGTGTGTTAAGTCTTCGGCAATTTGAAGTCCTCATTGAAATCCTTCGCGAACGCTCTTGCGGACAACTTAGCTTTAAATCTTTGGAAGAGGATTTATCGGTCAGCACCCCAACAGTGATGTCGTGGATAGATTGGCTGTCGAGACTCTATTCAATTTTTCTTATTTACCCGTGGTCCAATGCCACTTCGCGGAGCTTGAGGAAGACACCAAAATTTTATTTTTACGATTGCGCAGCCAATGAAAAAGAAGAGTCTAGATTAGAAAACCTGGTTGCAGCTGCGCTCGTGAAGCACTGCGATTTTATAAATGATACCCAAGGCGAGAAGTATGAACTTCGTTACTTTCGCGACAAAGAGCACCGTGAAGTTGATTTCGTAGTGCTCAATCGAAAAAAGCCAATTTATTTTATTGAAGTCAAAGCGTCAGACGAAGCCCTCTCTCCGTCTTTGCTTTACCTTGCCAAAAGAAATCCACAAGTAAAAGCCATTCAACTTGTTAATTGTCCCGTAAAATCAAAGACCATTCATGGTTGTGAAATACACGAACTCGGTCCTTGGTTGTGTGAGAATTTGCTGCAGTACTAATCTCGCCAGATAGCAAAACCTGTTAATTTCCGCACAAAAGAGTTGCTTCGACGCCACACACTTGTCCACCATCAAGAGCCGCGACTTTTTTGACGATCATCGAATCCTCTTGGCAGATTGTGTACCCTTGTGCGCGTGCAAGTCTCCTAGCGTTTTCTCTTGCTTCGGCTTCGATTTCTTGGCGATATTGTATCCAGACAATGTTGCTAGGATTTCGAACTTCGTGACAGTGAACATTTCCACGATTGCTCATTGCGGTGAAGTATTCGGCAGCAATGATGTTTGTTGAGGCAAGGATTGTTAACGTGATGGCGAGTAATTTTTTCATTTGATTTGTTCCTTTTTTAATTTTGGCAGAGATTTAATTTCGTTCAAAACGTGATTTGAGCTCAATAGTACGATTGTTGATTTTGTCTGTTTTACAATGATTGAAATCTTCAGCCATTCCTGAGCCGCCAGCTGCATGTTCTGCCACAATACTTAAACATTCCTGATCGACAAATTGGAGGAAAAGTTTGTTCGATTCAATGAGTGCTTTTTTGGTCGTATCGGCCATTATTGGCGCATCTTCATTGATCTTTAGAATTCCAGCTTGCTCAACTTGCGACAAGTTTGTCAAAGCTTCATGAAGCGCGAGTTGCGCGGCAAGGCGTCCCTCGTTTGCAAAAACAGAAGTACAAAGTAGAGAGCTGAATATTGAGAGTGCGAATATTTTTTTCATATTGTTGATTCCTTTTAGTTTTGTTTGAAAGAGTAGAGGGACGAATAAATAATTATTGAGGCACCATGTAGCATTGGCTGACAGGTGAGAATCCAAAATCTGGGTTGCCATAATTTCTATCGGAGCAGGCTCTGCGTCCATCGTTATTAACAGTTGTTAGGTCGGTTGAACGAACATAAATCCAAACAGGTGCTGGGTTATCGGTGCGTCCTGTATTGTGGCAGAGACATTTAAAGAGTTGTTTTTCGCGTGCTCGCCCTTCGCATTGAACAGTCGTACCACCGATGTCAATGGATGATCCTGGAGGAAGTTTGATCACGTTAGCTTGAGCCTGAAAGGGCAGAAGCACTGCGAATGCAAAAGTTTTTAGTATTTTAATGTTTGTCAGTTTCATTTGAATCTCCTTTATTGTGTGAAACAGAAAATAAAGATTTCTCCAAACACTCACCACTCAGAACTTCTAAGAAGATACTCAGATGGATGGGCACACCCCTTGCTTTGTTCTAATGTATGGGGTTTTTCAATCGAGTCGCTGTAGGCTCTCTTTTACACAAGTACGGGCTTAAGCTCTTTGGAGCATTGGCTTTTTCATTTTGCAATTCGGGTCCATCACTAGCGCAAACAAAGGTTTTCCCCTTAGACATAGCCCAAATGGGCCTAGCCACTGTCGAAGTTTTAGGCACATTGCAAGGCACGGGTTCTTTGATTCTTTTGGATGGTGAGTTAGCAGTACTCACAAATTCGCATCTTTTAATGGGATCTCGGCAAGCGCAAGTTCGTATCAACTTCAAAAATCTTATTGTCAAAGCTCACGTCGATGTTGATTTTCCATTGGAAGATATTTCTATTCTCAAATTTTCAAGCAGCACGCTGACTTCACAAATTTATGAGCAGCTACATGAAATTGCTTCGGCCAATGTGCAGTTTTGTCGCGGAAGAAACGACTATTGTGCAAAAGCCGAATTCAAATACGCACATAAATATTCGTATCACGACACCACCCGCTTGAATTGTTCAAGAAACGGTAAAACTCACTCCCTAGAAGTATTAAATTATTTTGAAGCCTCTAAACAAAATGACGAGTATCTGAGTGGAATTTTTAGCAAAGCTCTTTTGTTACCCATGTATGCAAGGCGCGGAATGAGTGGATCTCCAATTTATTTCAAAGGAACATTCGCCGGGATGTTGAGCAAAGTCAGTATGTCAGGCGGAGCATTTTCGTACGCCATTGCAGTGGATGATATTTTTAAAGTGCTCATTTCAAAACAAAGCTTGCTTGAAAGTAAATGGGTTGTCGGATCGCAAAATCGACAGCTTCAAGTTCAAAGTCAGACTGACCTTTTGATTTGGGATTCATTTTCTTCTCGATTGAGTTCTGCAGGAGACGTGGGCAATGGTGGTGATGTTGGCAATGGTGGCGATGTTGGCAATGGCGGAGACGTGGGCAACGGTGGTGATGTGGGAAATGGTGGAGATTCGGATAAAGTGAGATTGGCAAAGAATTCGCACTGGCAATTTTCGCTCAGTCGAAGTTTTAATTCTCAACTCAACGCTGAAATTTCGAATCCTTTTTTGACTGGCTCTCAATCACTCAGCGTCAATGGAATTAAAGTTCATTACTTTGAACGCAAGGTAAAAGATGCCAAACTAAAAACTGCTTATGCCTCGGCAACTGTTGCTAGATATTTGTTTCTCCAAAACAATGTAAAAAGTTCATCATGGAAGGTCATTCCCCAAAGTGCTGCTAGTGAATTGGAATTAAAAAATGCCCGTCAGTTGAGTTCGCGAAAGCCGCTTCGTGCTCATGCCTTCATTCAAGAAACGCCCAACTCGTTTACGCACAGTGGTGGCGGATTTCCGTCGTCTGAAGTGGATAGCTCGCAATTGATGATTCCTGATGATGGAAATATCTCAATTAGCAAGCAATTGGCTAAAGACGGATTGGCACCACAACCCCTGCCATTTTTAATAAGTGGGCCTACCTTGAGTCGAAGCGGTTCGTATAAAGGATTCCCTTTTGAAGCTTGGGATGATCCTAAATATTTTTTAAAAGTGCAGCTAGTCCCTTCTCATTATTGGAATAATTTTTTAAAGAGAAAAATTGGAGTGCTCATTCCACGAGACCTAGAAAGTGTGACTCTGAATTGTCTTACAATGCAAGATAAAAAATGTGCCGATACGATTTTGCGTCCCGTAAAGTCTCAAAGTCATTCGTCGCTTTTGTTTTACAGTGAAGACAAAAAATCTCGAGCAGTGATTGTGTTTTTTGAACATGACCTCTCAACAATAGAGCGAATTTTTGTACAAACCGACAAAATTCTCATGGAATTTGTCACCTGTACCCCTGGAAAGGAATGTTTCCGATGAGAAGCCATGCATCAGCAAAGTCTATAGAAATTTACAAAAACACCATACTTTCCGCGAACTCGGGACTGGTGTCCTCAAGCGAGTCCGACTTAGCTCCTGCCGAAAAAATGCTTCTTGAAGTACGTCGACTCTTGTCGCAGGCAAAATTTGAAAGTGTTGATCGCCTATTTTTGCAGTTAGAGCAAAAAAAATTGTCCTCGCTGCTAAAGGGCGATTTTGTTTTTCTACAGGGCATCAAAGCGCATCGTTTGGGACAGCTCGACATTGCGCAGAAATCATTTTATGAGTCGTCGCTAAAATTTCGTGAAATCGGTGAAATGCATCGCTCTCTTCGCGCTAAGATAAATTCTGAAATTTGTAGCCGAGACCATCAAAGCTATCTTTGTGGATCTTTGTTTTTGTTAGAGAAAGAAGCGCGGCGTGAATCTTTTTTCGATTTAGTGGGCAATATTCTCAAAGCAAGAGCCATCGAACTTTGTGTCCAAGGATTTTTTGCTGAAGCGCAAGTAGCTGCTAAAGATGCCGTTCGTGCTTATGCGCGAGAGGCCTGTGCAGAAGATGAATCCGTAGCAATGGCGTTGCTGGCAACTTTAGATTGGGTGCAGGGAGACAAAGTTTCAGCAAATGATAATCGATTAAGAGTGAGAGTTTTAAGTCCTAAAGTGAAAATATTTTTGGAAGTTTTTGAGTCTCTTGTTTCTGGAAGGAATCCTAGTCTGCCGGATTCTCATCCTCTTGCTAAAACAGAGTGGCCGATCGCACAGCAAAAAGAATCATCTGTGAGTGGCAAAATCTTACAACAATTAAAAAAACAACCCACTTCCCGCGATCAATTGATTCAACTTGTGTGGCCCGAGGACACCTGGACTCCATCGCATACTGGGCGCCTCTATTCAGCCATCACGCACATGCGTAAATCTCTTAAAGTGGCCATCGCTTTTGATGGGGAGAAATATTATCTTGCCTCTTAAAATGCATTACTCAAAGTGCTCAATTCGAAAATAAGTTATTGCTTTTAGAGATTTCTTTTGAATATTTAAGTCGCTGCTTAATTCTTCTTACAGACAATTTATTGTCGCAATCTGGCTCGCATAATCCAAATATTCCGCTAACGTTATTTCGGTGGTTCAGTTTTGGAACCACTCAAAAAACGGGGAGAGGGACTTTAAATGAATAACTGGAAGAAGCTTTGGCTTGGGGCAGCCACAATTGTTTCGATGATCAGTCTAGCAACGGATTCTGTTGCGATGATGGATCCAACTGTCGTGAAACAATCCAAAAATAAAAATCAAAATCCTGAAGCTGTTCAAGGCGAATACCTTGTTCAATTGAAGAGTGGCTCACTCTCACTTCAATCATTCAACATGACTTTGGCGTCCTTGGGCGCAAAAGTTGTAGAAACCGTAAATGCAAAGACATCTTTGCATCGTGTGAAAATCGTTAAACCAGCTCTTTTGCTTTCGAAAATTGGCAAAATGAGCAGTCTTTCTGCTTCAGCACTTCAAGCCGCTACTGTGAATGCACTCAGTCAATTGTCGGGTGTTGAATTTGCTGAACCTAACTTTATTTACCGTGTTCTTGATGCGGACCTTCCACAATCAGTTCCCAATGATCCTCGTTTTAATCAACTTTGGGGCATGCAAAATTTGGGACAAAATGATCCCTCAGGTCGCGCAGGTAAAGTAGGTTCTGATATCAAAGCTCCACAAGCTTGGGCTATTGAAAAGGGTTCAAAGAATGTCGTCGTTGCTGTGATCGACACTGGTGTTGACTACAACCACAAAGATTTGAAAAACAATATGTGGGTCAAACCCGGTACAACTGATGTGCACGGATACAATGCAATCAACAATACCGAAAATCCTATGGACGATCATTCTCACGGTACGCACTGTTCAGGCACAATTGGTGGCGAAGGCGACAACGCGGAAGGCGTCACTGGCGTTAGCTGGAATGTGTCTATCATGGGTGTGAAGTTCCTATCCGCTCAAGGTGGCGGTACTTTGGCTGATGCTGTCAAAGCTATTGATTGGGCAACCAACAATGGTGCACACATTATGTCAAACAGCTGGGGCGGCGGCGGATTTTCGCAAGCTTTGCTTGATTCCATTCAACGCGCTTCAGACAAAGGAATTATCTTTATCGCAGCTGCAGGTAACGACAGCGCAAATAACGATTCTTCCCCTGGATATCCCGCAAGCTACCAAGTTCCTAACGTGATTTCTGTTGCGGCAGGAAACAATTTGGATGCGATGTCTTCTTTCTCAAATTACGGTCGTAGCACTGTGCATTTGATGGCTCCTGGTGAGAACGTCATGAGCTCCATTGTTGGCGGCAGCTATGCTTCTTATTCTGGAACCTCTATGGCGACTCCTCACGTATCGGGTGCGGCAGCTCTTTTGCTTGCAAAAGAACCTTCCTTGACCCCTGTGCAAGTCAAAGAGCGATTGATGGCAACTTCTGACAAATTAAAAGCGTATCGCACCAAATTGATTTCTGGTGGCCGATTGAACGTTTATAATTTGATCACAAACACTATTCCTCCTGGATTTATCACGATTCCTGATAGTGCGTGGTCCTTGCCTATTGCAAACATGATTGCATCCAAGAGTCCTTATGATCACAACACTCGTGCAACGTGGACTGTGAAAAAAGAAGGTGCAAAATTTATTCGTCTTCACTTCGCAAAATTCCGAACCGAAAGTGGCTACGATAAACTTCGCATCACCAGCGGATCGGGCGAATTGATTGAAGAACTCTCGGGCCGCGTTGGCGCAGCTGATGGTTTTTGGACTACCGAAGTCGAAGGCGACACGATCAATCTTGAATTCATTGCAGATGATTCTGTCAATGACGAAGGATTTGTGATCGATAGCTTCCAATGGACCGAGTTTTCTGGCAACTAAACAGAATAAGTTTAAATAAATTTGTTAAGAGCTAGGATTTCCTAACCCTTAATGAAGCCTCTAAAACCCCAATTTTGCTGAAAAGCGAAGTTGGGGTTTGTTTTTGATATATCTCAAAAAAAAGCCTTTCTGTTTTTTCGAAAATCCTCAGTAATTTCGACATTGCATAAAGTCAAAACCGCGCGACAGAGTTTTGGCATCTCTTCTGTTTAGAAAAGTCTTACGTAAAATGAAGTCTTGCACAACACAGACTGATAATTTCAGTCATAAATGCATAGGAGAAATCAAATGAAATTCATTAATCTTATGGGCGCAAGCGCTCTGCTACTAGGTCTTGGAGCGTGTGGGGATGAACGGGCGACTTCTAGTGGTGGAACTGTGAGCAGCGCTATTTCAGCAATTGAGGCGGGCGTTACGAAAGTCGGCGCGGGAATGGGTGCATCGACAATGTTGGCGAGTAAAATTAATCAATTTTCACTGACACCATTTGGTGGTGGCTTTTCTCCTCAGTTTACAACAACACCATGGGACGATGCCCTCTGTGACGTCCACGGCAGACCCCAAAATCCCGAAGGTGGCGACATGGCGCCATCTGACGAACGCTATCCCTTAGTTCATACCTACTGTGCAATGACTGTCAATGACGGTGATACTGTTCGCGGAGGCTTTGCACTTGCGAAAGAATTGATTTGCGCCCTTGAAAAGGGCGGAATTGCTTTCGCTGGCGCGACACAAACCATTACCCCAGATTTTACAGACACAGAATGTTGGCCTGACGGTGGTCCAGGTGACGAAGAAGAAAACGCAGGAATCGTCATGTCGGCAGTTGGGACTTCGCCTGCAGCATTCAATAACTATTTTGAAAAAGGAGTTGTTTTTACTGTTGAAGGCTTAGGGCTGACCTTCAGCATCGCCGCCAATCTTAGTGGAGCTAATAAGGAGTTCATAGCCCATGAATTGTGGGGTGCAGACGCCGGGGATTCTGCTGGAGACACTGGTGTGATGAGTGGTTCGCTGAATACAACAACTGGAGCGCTTAAGTTTGAACAGCGAAGCGAAAGAATTCGCTCTACTTGCAACGCAAGCCGATGTGGATTTAATCGACATACTCGTTTAATGGCTGACCTCGAGCTAAATGCGAGCGGAGATCCTGAAGGTGTTGATAGTTTGGAGTACGGTTACGCAGATACTCAAATTAATGCAGCAGCTTTGGCTGATCCCGCAGCGACAACATCAAGCGCACGTGTGGTTACTGCCAGTGGCGAAGTGGATTCTGAACTCAAAGGCCGAATGTTCTCTGCGTCTGGAACAACCGCCCAAATTGAAAGTGTTGAACAGTGGTCTGAAACAGCCAACACTGCATGTGGATCTAACCTCGTCGGCATCGTAGATGCTGCATGTGCAACAAATTCAACAGGTATCGCGGGTTTCACGACCGATACCAAATTTGCTTTGCGTGGCGGACATCAGTCAGCGGCAGATTGGTTAGCGGGTTTTGGTGGCTTTAATTTTACCACACTGGATCTTGATGACGACTTGGCTTACGCTGAATAGTTTTAGTAAACAGAATTAGTTTAAAAAAAATCTCCCATAGTTTTTCTCTTGTAAAGGAGAAAGCTATGGGAGATTTTTTTTTGAATGCAGGTGGGTCTAAACAATACTCGTATGCCAATAGGCGCGAATTCAGGTTAACGAAAAGTTAATTGAGAAAGTTGGCTAAGTTTAACATCCTATTTTTATTCAAGTCTCAGACTTCGCAGTTTTTTATTTAACCTTAATATTAAGACTCAAGGCCATTGTGCCGTTAGGCTTGAACAAGCTTATCTTGTCATAAAAAAAATAAAATACAGTACGTCTTAGGAGGATCATTAATGAATTATAAAAACACGAGCATGACTCTACATTTACTTTCGTTTGCAGGAGCGTTTGCTCTCTCTGGTTGTGGAGCGACCAAATCCACTGGAACTTCAGAAGTCGATTTAAGTTCGGGCATTGCCGCTTTACCAAGTATGAGCGAAATGCTTGCTGCAAATGATAGCACTGCTGCGGTGTCGGTCCAGTCCTTTGGATTGCAATCATTGTCACCCACTGCGGTAAGTGGGACGGCTCCTCTGTTGAAGGAATTAGGCGGCACGGTTGATGTGGATGATGTCTTCTTCGACGGAGCGATTGCTGGTCTAGAGGCATGGACAAGCAAAAGTACGGAAGAAAAAACAGCTATTGCAAGAAACTATCGAGGCGTTGAAGGATACGCTGGTGGGCAGGGCGCTTGCCGTATGGCCCAAGAAACAGGCGCTGTTTTTGATCGAATGCTCTCCAACGGTTCGAGTGCTTGCTATATGAAAAAAATGCCCGCAGCAACGGGAGCTCCCTTAGACACATTTGCGCAAGGAGCAAATGATCGTCTCGTCAGAGTCGCAATTACAAATATGACTCAAGGCGGAGGCGGCGGAGGTGGGGGCGAACCCATGTCGATGTTTGTGAATATCAAAGTTCACGGCTCGGCTTCCACTGGAGCGGGAGTCTACAAAGCTTCACTTTTCTTTTGTGCCGGGACTTCGGGTTCGCCGATGGCTGGTGGTGATGGACCTGGTGGTCTAGAAGAATTTGTGATTAATAAAACAACAGGTGAATTCACAACCACCAGTAAAAGTGGAAGTCACTCTGCGGAAGCAAAGGCATTTTTAAAACAAGTGGGAGGCAGCATTAAAGTAGACGTGAGTAAAGCACGATCCGCAATTTTTCAAGGCTCCCACGACTCCAATGTTTTTAAACAAAAGGTTTCCATCACGGGCGATAACAAAGTGTATGCTCAATCTTACAACTCAGGATCTTTTACCCACAATTCCCAAACCCAAACATTTACCAATAAAAACTTTTCAGTAGCAAGTTTTGTTGGTGATTCCATGGATGCGTTAAGATTTTTAGCGGGAGCGTTTAAAGGTTCAGGTTCGGGCTCATGTGGTGGCTCAAATTGCACTTGGGATTATAGCGGCGGAACCGAGTTCCAAGATAGCAAATATGTTTCTACGACGGACTCAACTCTCTACGCAGAACTTGAAGATGTGGATTTGAGCGATTCCTTTTATGCTGATCCTGAAGCTGAAGAAACTGGACTCAGTGCATTTGATTGTGGCGCAACGGCTGATGCGGAAATTGATATGGACTTTAGCTTAGCGGAAGTGATTGCCGTAAAAGAAGCCTGTGAAGGCGATAGACTTTTTGACAATGAAAATGCATGGCAAATGTGTGAAGGTGGCCGGCAAAATGAACACCAAATTTGGCAGCACAATCCCTAAGTCAAATTTGTAAGGGAAAAATATTTGATAAGAGCAATCTTTTACAAGAAAGATTGCTCTTTCTTATTGTGGAACTACTAAATTTTCACCAGGACGAAGTCTCTTTGCGCCTTTGCTTTGATTAGCGCGTTTCAGTTGGTCCACTGAAACTCCAAGTTTTTTTGCAATGCTCCAAAAAGAGTCTCCTGTTTGAATCGTATATTTTTGCCCCGATCTAGCGGGGTTTATGGCTGCTGCTGGATTTCCGGATATTCCTGTTTTCGCAGGCGTATCATTCATTGCGATGACTTTGACTCGAGTTTTCCGCGAGCCTTCGTCATCTGCGCGTCCACCAAAGGGAATCAAAAGCTCGCGACCGGGACGAAGTTTTGTGTTGGAAGTGATTTTATTAAGTTCCCTCAAAGTTTCGATTTCTGTTCCATATCGTCGAGCAATAGTAGAAAGGGTGTCGCCTCGCCGAATGGTGTATTCCATAAAATTGCCAATTTTTTTAGAATTTAACTTCTCAATATTGGCCATCAAAATCTGCGATTTTCCCACTGGAACTCTTAAATTATATTTGCCATCGGAGGTGACCGACGAACCCCCTGCGTGCGCAGGCGGTGTGATGTCTCTTCGTAACTCGGAATTGAGTAGTTCTAAATCGTCAACACTCGCATCAATGACTTGCGAAACTTGCTTTAAAGAAACGCCCGCAGGAACTGGAACAATTTCCCAAGTTAATGGTTGCTCATAGGGAATGTTTGAAAAACCGTACTTCTCCGGATTTTTAGATACCAGAGCCGCTGCAATAATTTTTGGAACATAGTTTTTAGTTTCGGCTCTAAAATTTTTCTTTTTCTTACGAGCCAATTCCCAAAAATTCCGTGAGCGATCGCGCCGCACCGCAAACAGCACTTTACCTTCTCCCGCATTGTAACCCGCGGCAGCCAAGTACCACGAACCAAAAACTTGGTGAAGCTCCTTTAAATATTTTGCAGCGGCTATGGTGGATTTTCTAAAGTCGCGTCGCTCGTCAACCCAGTACTCTACTTTCATGCCGTAGCGTTGACCGGTAGATTTGATAAACTGCCATGGTCCCACGGCCTTTGCTTTGGATTTTGCTTTGGTATTAAAGCCGCTTTCAATCATGGACAAATAAATGAGGTCTTCAGGCAAACCTTCTTCGCGCAAAACTTGTTTCATCATTGGGATAAAACGGGTGGAGCGAGCAAGCCATCGTTGCATCACGGGCCGGCCACGGCCGGTAAAATACTTAATCCAAGATTCTACGAATTCGTTAGTCACCAGCGGGAAAGTTTTTGCGGCTTCCGTGTCGGCTTTTTCTTCTTCTTGGGATCTTGTTTCTTTGCCTTCGACAGTCGCAACTTCTTGCGGCGCTTCGTCACCTGTTTCGTTTTCTTTGGCCACAATCGTTGCATCGTCGGACACATCATCGTCATCATCAGTGTCAGCGGATTCGGAATCAGCTTCTGCCTCTCGGTCGATTGTCGTGTATTCTTGAAGTGATGTATCGCCTTTAGCGAGCGGAGCGGCTTTCATTTGTTTTAAAGAACAGCCCGCAAATGTTAGCGAAAATAAACAAATAAAAAAAATGTCAGAAATATGACGTAACATATGTGGGCCTCCTTCAACAGCAAACAGCAGCAATACTAAAGCTTAAAAGAGGCATTTTCCTGCAGTGAGAGGAATTTTTTTAAGCCTCAGCTTTGATCGAACTCATGAACAGTGAAAACGAATCCACAGGGTCATTGAGTTCGCTAATTTCATTTAACTCACTAAGCTCTTTTAAATCTGAATCATTAGTATTTGAAATACCCATGTTAAATTCATCAAGATACAGCGTCATGAGTTTTCGAATATCGTCGGTATTCAAATTTTCTGGATCCATGTCCAATCGTTTCATATGAGCCTGAAGCTCGTCTTCAACGGTTCCCGAACTTAAACCAGTAAGTTCGACGAACAATTGATACAGCTCGTTTCCTTTTACAGCCACGCGATTTCTCCCCCGAGTCACGTTATGCCCCTGATCCATGTCGCTAGGCTAACATGACTTGTCAAAAAACAAATCGTGTCGCTTTAAGCAAATTACGCACTGTGCTAGCAACAGGCAGTGTCACTCTCTCAAAATTGAGATTAGCGGATTGAGCAAAGTTCACAAGGCGGAAAATTTGGCGTTGAGAGAAATGTGTTTCAAGTCACTAAAATGAGCTGAGAATATTTTAAACTTCGTAACCAAAATCGCCGCCGGCTTCAGCGGGTGGGGCACCGTAATTGTAATTTTGATCTGGAGGCCCCGAATCTTGGCTATGCATTTCGGAACCCGAGTAATGCCCGGGATCAGCAAAGTCCACGTACTTGGTAAGATTTCCAAGCCAAGTCACTTTTACAATGCCTGTAGGACCGCTACGTTGCTTAGCGATAATAATTTCGGCCTCGGCAGGTGCACGAGAGTCATTTTGTGGCCCTTGATCTCGATGAATAAATAAAACGACATCGGCATCAGCTTCAATCGCACCTGAATCTTTTAGGTCTGATAATTGAGGTCTCGCAGCTCCGTCAGCTCCACCACGTTTTGATCGATCACGATTTAATTGAGAAAGCGCCAAAACCGGAACGCGCAATTCTTTAGCAATTGCTTTCAAGCCACCAGTAATGGCCGCAACTTCCAAATTTCGATTTTCGCTATTGGATCCAGACTTCATGATTTGAATGTAGTCCACAATAATCAAATCTAATTTTTGCCCAGGATTTTGAATGTGCAACTGCGCATTCATTTTGCGAGCCGTAGCCATCACGTCATATGGAGTGAGCACGCTTCGATCGTCAAAATACATCGAAGCCGGACCCACTTCTTCGGCCGCGTCGTAGAGATTTTGAAAATCTTTTCCAGACAAATTTCCAGAGCGTAATTTTGTCGCATCAAGATTGGCCGCAAAGGCAAGAAGTCGCTCGGTGATTTCTTCTTGGGTCATTTCAAGAGAGAAAAATAGAATGTTTTTCTTTTGCTTTACCGAACCTGCATACATAATATTTGCTGCGAGAGAAGTTTTACCGGCACCAGGTCCAGCGGCTAGCACCACCAATTGACCCGGGCGAAATCCGCCGAGCAACACATCAAGATCTTTGAGTCCTGTACTGACACCCTCAATGACCAAGCCTTTTTGATCAGCGCGACGTTCTAATTCCGAAATTGCACCAACTAGCAAATCTCCCACTCGCGAAATGCGATTAGATTTTTTTTGTTGAGTCGCTTCGAAAACAGTTTTTTCAATTTCATTAGCGATATCGCGAGTGTCACCTGCTTTAAGAGCGGCAGCACGACTGAGATCGGCGACGTCTAACAAACGTCTGCGCCAAGCAAGATCGGCAACCCCTTGGGAGTATTGAACCGCGTGTGCTGATGTTGATGGCGTATTGATAATTTCTGCAAGATACGCTGCTGATCCAATAATATCTAATTTGCCTTGGTCGCGTAGATAGTTACTGACCGTGGTGAGATCGACGGGAATATTTTTAATGGAAAGCTGCGCCATCGAATGAAAAATTTCGCGATGAGCGGGAAGGAAAAAATCATCAGTCTTTAAATTGTTTTGGACATCAGGAAAAACTTCATTGGAAAGAAAAATTCCGGCAAGAACGGCTTTTTCGCCTTCAATGTCGTGCGGACGCTCGCCCGGCTGGAAAGCAAATTCTTGGCGGGTATTGCGAGCCACTCTCCCCATGGGGCGAGAGTCTTGCGAAGATGATGGTAATTCAAATCCCATGTTGTGTTGCCCAAACTTGTCGAGTTGAAGGGACATTTCAACAAAAAAATACCCGCTACAAGTCTATTAACTCGTAGCGGGTAAAATAATTTTATTTCAATCGAGATAATCGATGAAAAACTACTTAGCTTCTTTTTTGCCTTTTTTCTTAGCGGCTTTAGGAGCCTTTTCTTCGACGGCAGGAGCTTCAACAGAGGGAGCTTCTCCTTCAGTTACGGGAGCTGCAACTACGCCAGTTTTTTCGGCCATGCGCGCATCGCGTTCTTTGTTAATAGCATCGCGTTTGTTTAAACGCTCATTGTCTGCCATCAATTGTTCGGTCAAAGAAGCAGAAGCGCTCTTTAATGGGATCTCAGGAACGATTTTAAGAGGAATAGTTGCTTTCATTCCGCCGACAAGTTTTACAAGCACAGAATAGTCGCCGATCATTTTGATTTGCTTACCAAGAACGATTTGGCGACGATCAACGTTGGCGCCCAGCTTGCGGAATTCTTCTTCGATTTCCTTAGTGGTCACAGATCCGAAAAGTTTTCCTTCGTCAGAAGTTTTCTTTTTCATTGTGATCGAAAAACTTTCAATCATTGACAAAGTTTTCTTCGAATTTTCGCGTTCTTTTTCGCGCTTGACTGTCAGCTCTTTAGCTTTGTCTTCGTATTTTTTTAAATTAGCGAGTGTTGCACTGACTGCCAATTTTTCGGGGATCAAATAATTTCGAGCATATCCAGGTCGAACGTCAATCATCTCGCCCGCTTCGCCTAAGCTCATATAAGATTCTGTTAAAATCACTTTCATATTCTTTACCTAACCTTGTCTTTTAATAAATTCGTAGCTTTTTAAGCCTGCATGTTGTCGTCGTCGCCGTCATCGTCGCCAACAACGGAGCCGGGAAGTGCTGTTTCTTTAAGTTCTTCGCCACGTCCACCACCACGATGACCATAGCCACCACGATCACGGTCACCGCCGCCACGACGTGCGTTGCGTTCTTCTCTCCAAGCATCACGAGTTTTTTCGCGATCTTGAAGATCTTGCTGCATATTTTGACGAATGGAATCGTAATCTTTTCCATTTTCATCAGCCAAAACTGTCGAATATCTTAAAATGAATTCGTTGATGCCAAGTGTACGGCGGACTTCGTTGACACCGTCAGCAGTAGATTTGAAACGGAAATAAGTCCAACGAGCGCGGTTGTCTTTTCCAATAGTAAATGCAATTTTTGCACGACCCCAATCATCACTATAGAGCCATTGCCCTTTACCTTCCGTTTGAATAGCCGCTTTGCAACGCTCAATCATAGCGTTGAATTTTTCTTCGGGCATATCAACCTTTGTGAGGCAAATAGTTTCATAGGTGCGCAATTCAATTTTATTTGATTTATTCGAAGCTGAATCAGTAGCAGACATTTACAAAAATCCTTTCAATAATTCCTTAAGGCCTTAAGGAAACAAAGGGCTTAACAAAAAGCTTTGAAAAAGCCAACCCCCAAACGCGAGTCATTTTATTAAGTTTTTCAAAACTTTGGAGCGGCAAACAATCCCTGCCATTCTGGAGGGGTGGGGGCTTCGAAAGTCATGGGCTTTCCAGATCGTGGGTGTCGTATTTTCAGACGTTTAGCATGAAGGGCATGGGCCTCAAGTACCAATCTTCTCATTAACTCTTCGCTGAGGTTCATAAAGCCTGGCGCCTTGTCACCATGCATACGAGCTTGGCCTTCTTTCATTTCTAAAAAAACTCGCTCTTCGGGATCGTAAAGTTTGTCGCCCACGATTCCCGAACCTTGATGTGCCAAGTGCACGCGAATTTGGTTGGTGCGGCCAGTAAGCGGACGGGCTTCGACAAGTGAAATTGGCCATGGTGATCCCCATTCGCGATTTTTCTTCGTAATAGCGGATTCCAAACCCTTCCAATGTGGAGGTTGCCAATGAGGGGCCTCGATCCATTTTGTGGAGAGAGTGTGGTATTTGGTTCGAGCACTTTTGGAGTCTTTGCCGCCCACCACTTGTTTGATTCGAATTTTACTTTGCTCCGGCCGGGCAGTACCCAGAGGGGCATCCACAGTTCCCGAACTTGGGGAGGGTAAGCCCCAAACTAGAGCCCAATAGGTTTTTTCGACTTCCGAGTTGAAAAACTGCCAATACATTTTTTCTTTGCCCAAATGAGTTTTACTCAACACGCAAACACCACTGGTCTCACGATCTAAACGATGGGCTAGAAAAAGAGTTTCAATGTTTCGTTGACGTTTGAGCAAATTGATCAAAGTGTTTCGTAAATATCTTCCGCCCGGGTGAACGGGAAGATGTGGCGGTTTGTTCACAATGATCAAATCCTCATCTTCAAAAAGGACACTGATATTTTGTGGGGCTTTTGGTTCCGGTCGACTCATGGCCAAGTACTTTACCTCGTCTCCGCGTTTTAAGGGTTCATCGAACTTCACTTTGAGATCATTTAAAAGCACATCTCCAGCATCAATGTGCTTTTTCCAAAGCTCATGATTAAAATAAGTAAAACGGCGAGCAAGAAAATCGACAAGTGCTAAACCTTCTTTGTCGTGTCCAACGAAACTCGAAAAAGCCATACGTTCGGGAACAAATTCCCTGGACGTGTCAGAGTTTCGGCGAGATGTCATAAAAACATATCAACGCAATGCATGGTGTAACTCAACTGAAATATTTCAAAGTTCCGAGACCATGTTTGAGCCGTGTCCTATAAGTGTGTTACAAAAAACAAATGATCCTCGAGGTAAACTTGACAACACCTGCGCAACGCGTGATTGATCAGGCTGTTGCGGTGTTACAGCGAGGCGGATTGATAGTTTTTCCAACTGACACCGGATATGCGCTGGGGTGTGACCTCTTTAATAAGAAATCCATTGATCGCATTTATCAAATTAAAAAGCGAGATGTTAAAAAGCCTCTAAGTTTTATATGCTCGGATTTAAAAGAACTTTCGCAGTTTGCTGTGGTTAACAACCCAGCATATCGCGCTATGAGACGCCTTCTTCCTGGGCCCTACACCTTTGTGCTTCCGGCAACGAAAATGGTTCCCAAACTTCTCGTAAGTCGACGTTCTAGCGTGGGGATTCGAGTCCCTAACCATCCTGTGACTTTGGCGTTGGTAAATTCGTTGCGACATCCCATTATTGGAACCTCGTGCTCGAATCCGGAAGGCGTCGCTTTTGAGAACGCTAAGGATATTGCCAAATTTTTAGGGAAAAGCATCGATCTCATTTTGGATTGTGGTCCAGTGGCATCTGAGCCCTCGACAGTGATTGATTTTTCAACTCCCGAACCGGTGATTGTTCGCCAGGGCAAGGGCGATCTTAAAGGCTTTGATGTAAAGGAATCTAGTTCTTCCTGATTTGGCAGCAGGTGAATGATTTTTCGCAATGCCAAAAGATCTCCCAGTAAAACATCAAGAGCAAAGATTTCATTCATGGCTAGACAACTACCTTCAAAGCCGTTCTGACGAGCATCTGACTCGTAGACTTTTTCACTTTCTTACCGGCACCGTGGTGGCTGTTTTGTTTGCAGGATTTGTGAGTAGAAAAACGGGCCTTTCAATACTCGGAGTGATTACCACACTTTTGATTTTTATGGATTTGATTCGTCTCAAATGGAAAGCTTTTAATAATTTGGTCGTAAAAGTTCTTGGCCCGATTATGCGAAAAGAAGAAATGTACGCCCCATCAGCCCAATTGTATTATCTCTTGGGTTTGTGTTTTGCCGTTGGCACTTTGCCAAAAGTCATAGCGATACATGCAATATTTACCTTAGCGTGGCTGGATCCTGTCGCGGCACTTATTGGAGTTCGATTCGGGCGAAAAACTTGGCGTGGTTTTTTGGGAACCTTGATGGGCAAACGTTCCAAGCGCATGAGTATTTTTTTAGGAGCTAAAACTTTAGAAGGGTCTTTTGCAGGATTTATTATGGCCTTCGTTGCGGGGGTAATTGCGTGGACGGGGCCCTGGGCGGCAGTGATGGTTGATGGCAGACTTTGGTGGCCGGATCCCGAATGGGTGGCCCTGATGAGTTTCGTTGGAGCACTGACGGCGATGATTGCTGAAGCTTGGCCGACGCAGTGGGATGACAATATCAATATTCCTTTTTGGACGGGACTAGTCCTTTGGGGCACTGCCGTGCTACTCAATGTACCGATCAATTTTAATTAACAAAAGGAGTCGATACGTGAAGTTAAATTTTGCACGGAAAACAATGAGTGGTCTATTGGTAGTGGGAGCTTTGGGCATGGTGGCTCACGATTCACATGCACAATCAAAAAAGAAAGCTTCATCCTATGAACTCGCGAGCGAATCTTTGCCTAGCGAGGGTCGACCCGTTAATTTAGCTTTTGGATTCAAGCGCTATTCATTGATCGCAGGTGGTGACGCCTGGACCATGCACGGTTTGTTCGAAATTTCTAGCAACACGCACGTCGGTGTTGGAATGGGCTTTGACAAAGATTTTGATGAACTTTTGTTTGTGGCTGATTATCGAAAAGGTTTGCTTGCGTCGGGCGATACCTCGCTTTTTGCTGAAGTTAGCGCAGGCTTCTTAAAAGCTGGCGGCAATCACTTTGTAGGCGGTATTGATTTAGGATTTCAATATGCTTTGAGTCCAAAAGTTAAAATGGATTTTAGCTACGGCCTAGAACTGATGTTTGTTGATACCACAGAGCACGTGGGAGTCACTCAATCGGGCGATTTTGCCGGAACTTTTGGCGTACACTGGTATTTCTAGTCCCTTCTCAAGTTTGCCAAGTTCGGATCTCAAAACCTTGACGAGCAATTAGGGTGTCAAAAAGCCTGTAAGTTCTTGTCGAGGTTTTTTTTTACCTCAGGGACTGATAACATAAGTTCTCTGTGGGAACCTTGATGGGATTTTTTAAAAGTATAGCTTTGCTTCAATTCTTTTTGTGGTTTTCATTTGTGAACGCTGCACCAACTTATCAACAAATGGCCAAAGACTTTTTGTTTGAAATTGTAGAAGTCGCCAAGTTTTCGAAAAGCCAACAAGGTAATATTACTGCCGAGTCTCAAACTAAAGTAAAATCATTGTCTCAGAAAATTGATTACACCGCTCTAGCAAAAAAATCCTTAGGAGCACGTTGGGCAAAATACAAAGAACAAGAGCGAAAAGATTTTTTAGCCACCCTTCAAACTTTATTAGAGGAAGTGGTTTACCCAAAAGCTAAAAATATCAATGTCGATAACGAAGATCTCAAATTTGAGATTGTCAAAGGCAAACCCACTCAGGTCAAAGCGACTGCCGAAGTCGAACGTGAAAAAAAGGGTGAAATGGTTTCGCAGAGCTTAGACATTGTTATGGTTTACGATGCCAAATCCAAAAAATTAGTGGATGCCATCATCGATGGAGAGCAGGTTTCCAGTAATCTTAAACGTCAATTTGACGAGGCGTTAAAGAAAAAAACTTTTGCACAAATTATCGAACAAATGAAAAAACGCGTGAGCGATGCCAAAGTTGCAAACAATCCACTTTAAGTGGAATTTTTTTATAGGTGTTTCTTCACTTTTGCTTTTTTTTGGCGCGACAGCATCTCGAGCTCAAAGTTCTCCCGAAGTCGAAGGAGCGGTGCTACCGACTCCCGAAACTCGAAGAGGGCTGAAAGAATTTTTAGAGCTCGCCGAAACCTCAGGCTATGAGTTAGCTGAATCAAAAGCAAAAGTGGATTTTGCGCGAGCTCGCGAAGATTTTGCAAAATCCTATGGGCTACCTCGAGGAAATTTGGACGTCATTTTTGGACCCATTCCGGGGGCTCAAGGAAATGCTGTTACGGGACTCACAGATTGGACGAGGTGGGGGCTTTTTAGTGCGTCGAAACTAGAAATCATGCAACCGCTTTACACTTTCGGTGCATTGAGTTCGGGTAGGGATGCTGCACAGGCAGGAACCGAAGCAGAGTTAAAATTAGCCGAGCTGGCAAGGCTCAAATTGCGCAGTAGCGTAGCGGAATATTATTATTCCTATCAATTGGCTTTTGAATTGTCCGAACTTACGGCTGATGTTGCTTCCAAGCTTGAACAAGCAATTAAATCCGGCGAAAAATTACGAGCACAAGGCAAACGGGGCGCGCCGAGTATGGCGGATCTCGATAAATTGTATGTGCTGTTGACGGATATTCGAGTGAAAGAACGTGAAGCCATCACGGGCATGAAACTTTCAAAGGCCGCGATGGCTTGGAAGACGGGTTTGTATGGGCGAGGTGATCCTCGCTGGGATCGCGCCAATCTGGTTGCGCAAGAAATCATTTTAAAAGATTTGGCTTACTATCAAAAAATCGCAGCCGAAAAGCGTCCCGAAATGTTGGCTCTCGATTTTGATGTCAAAGCCAAAAAAGCTCTCGTCGAAGTGGAAGAAGGATTGGCTTTGCCAACATTTTTCGTAGCAGGGCAGGCGACCTATGCCGTTGCAACCAAACGAACAGATCAAGTTTCGCCCTTTGCCTACGATCCACTCAATGATCAAAGTGCGGCACTTGTTTTAGGATTCAAATGGAATTTGGGTTTTTTTGAACGACGTGCAAAACTTGCGCAAAGTCGTGCAGAATTAATTGCGGCACAAGCAAGACGTTCGCATTTAGGAATGGCAATTTTGGTGGATGTCGAAAAATCTTATCTTGAACTTAAACAACAAGTGGATTCTCGCGAAGCGCGCAAAGATGCCACGCGCGCGGCCAAGCGAGTTTTTAACGATGCACTTGTCGCATTCACATTGGGCACGGGTGATGGAAAGAGTTTGCTTGAAGCACTGGGATCATTTGGCCTTGCCGAAAAAAGTCGGTTGGAAACCATTGCACAATCAAACATTGCGATTTTTAAGTTAGCGCAGGCGACGGGCGTGTTGGAACTTTAGTTGAGGTTATGCGGGCGTGGTCTTAAAATTGCTTGGCAAAATTAATGTTTTATCGCATTTCTCGAAAGCAATATTTGATAAATTTTTTTCGTATGTGGTGCCCAAAGTGGAAAAGGTTTCCTTCGTTTCGTTTGACTTTTCATAATGCGAAAAATTATCGAATGGAATTTTTTGACGGACGCGAAGATTTTGATTCGCGAGATCCTAAGACTGTGTGGGAAATGGGATCGATCAAGACTTCAGGTCTAACGTTAATAAACGACGATTTAGATCAGTATTTACAGAATTTTGCTTTGGAAATTCAAGCTTGGCGAAAGTCTAAAGGGTTGTCGCAAACTGCGGTGGCAAAGATGTTAAAAATGGACCGTTCAAATTTTTCAGGAATTGAAAAGGGCAAAAGAAAAATAAGCCAAAAGATGCAGAGAAAAATTGTATCGATCATTGGTGAGAATTTTTCTTAAACGCTATCAATTTGACTCAGTTTTGACCCAAGTGCACTAAGTGGCATCAGCAAACTCACCAAATCTTGCAATTCTTAGATCGCGTGCCTGCGTTCTTACGTGCAGAGTTGTGTGCTATTAAACTTGGCTAACGATAATCGAGTTGAAACAGTGGCTCTTACTACAGTTGGGTCAAAAAATGACTCATTCGTAGAAGGTATTACTTTTTTGTATCCGAGTGTTTCGGAGTTTCTTGAGTAGGCTCATCGGCTCTGATTCTCAACTCTGATACACATGCTGCGCCAACGAGAGTTTGGTTGGAAGCGTCGGTAAAATACTGGCGATTTTCCTCGCCCTCAGCCCGTGGCACCAGAGTTCCACAAAGTTTTTCGATTTTTCTCCTATCAGAAAGGGAATCCACAACTCCGACTAAAACAAAGCGTCCATTTTTACGAGTGACTTTAATGCTTTTGTTGGTTGACTCTTTTTGAATTTTTTCTTCAAGTCCTCGCGCAATTGCATTGAGTAGAAATGCATCTTGAAGAACGCATTCTTTGCTTTCTCCAACAGCGGGAAATCCGAGTTTGTGATTTGCCTCAATAGCTTCGGGAGCATTTTTAGATTGTCTATCAGCTGCTTCTTTGGCAGCGCCTTCTGGGATCGCAATTTTTGAAAGCCCATCAACTGTTTTAACTAAAGACTCTTCCCACTTTTTTGTAGAAGTCTGTTTGGTTTGAGCACTAGCAACGAGTGCTATTGAAAACAAAAAACAAGAAATCAAAATCTGAGATGCGTATCGTTTAAACATAATGCCTCCGATAAAATAAGTGTGAAGACTTATCGGAAACGCAAAAATAAATCTTAAGAGAAGACTCTGTAGCCAAAATTTTGGCTCATCCTCGCTGTTTTTTCTTCCAGGCAATATAGAGCGCCACGCCAACTAATAAAACTGCACCGATGACCATGGTCGAATCACCGCCACCAGATTTTTTGGCATTAGGATCGTCGGCGATTGCAACTGGAGCACCGCGGCCCACACCCCGCTTGTTGCGGCCAAGCAAGGGGCCTTTGCTCATCAAATCATTATAGGCTTTGGGATCAAAATAAATTTCAAGCGACTCAAGCATGGTGTCCATCATGCCCGCGTATTTGGGATAAACACTTTCGGCGACAGAATACGAAATGAGTCCTGCAACTTTATCTTTGGTGCTGGCAACGTTACGAGTAAAAAATCCTGGGATTTCACTACCAAAAAGTAAGGCATCCACCCATGGGTGCCCTTTGATCGTGCGCTGTTTTACGTAATTCACTTTGCTGGTGTAGGCGTTGCCTAGCAAATCTCTCATAGCTCGAGGAGTGCCAAGAACTTCTTCGTACTTTGCCAAAGTGTCGTCGGTCTCGTTCATGGATTTTACAACAACAGCCAATATGGCTTCACTGCGTTCGGCTAAATTGTCGGGTTGGCATACCCAATCAAGTTCTTCTTGCTTACAACTCCAGTTGGCGGGTAGCTCAAATCGAATAAACTCTGTTTTGAAAGTTTTAGCAAAGCTGGAAACACTCGACATCAACAACCCAAGAGATACAACAATGCGCAATGATTTCATATCTCTTGAGTGTAAGGGACCCTGCTAAAAAAGCAAGGGAAGACTTAGCGTGCTAACTCTTGGGTCTTAACCTTAAATTCACGCATCACAAAATCGCCCATGGGATTTACGCGAAATCCAAGCACTTTAGGCGATACAAGATGCATGTTTGTTTGCGAAAAGAGGGGGATGATTGCCACTTCTTTTTCGAGCAAAATTTTCTCAGCTTTAGCATATTGCTCGCCTCGAAGTGCTGCACTGGTGGAGCTTTTTGCTGCATTGATTAAGTCGTCATATTCCTTGCTGCAAAATCCCGTGTTGTTGTTGCCGCTCTTACAGGTGAAAAGTCCAAGAAAAGTGTCGGGATCAGGATAGTCCGCTCCCCAACCCATACGGAATACTCCTGGTGCTTTGGATTGCAAAGTTTTTAGATAAACTTTCCATTCCATGTTTTGAAGAGTGACTTCAACACCCAGATTTTTTTTCCATTGAGCTTGTAAATTTTCTGCAACCAAACGGTTCATTTCTTTTTGGTCGTACCAAAATTCAATGCTGGCGGGTTTAGTTTTTAATTCACTCCAAAGTTTTTTTGCAGTCTCAGCATTAAAATCAATTCCGATATTGGCGTCATAGCCAATCAAGGTGGGTTGATTCCAAGTTTTTGCGGGAGTGATGAGTGCGCCTAGGATTTTTTTCAATTCACTTCGATCAATCGCGTGAGCCAATGCCTGGCGAACCTTGGGGTCGGCAACTTGAGGATCTTTAACATTAAAGCCAATGTAAAATCCGCGAAGGTAAGGCGAGGCCACAAACTCGGGACGAGTCGAAAGATTGGGAATCTGCACAGGTGGCAGATCGCGGACGATGTCCAGATCTCCGTTGTTAAACAGCGAAACCGCGGTGGAATCGTCTTTCACTACGCGGAAAACTAAGCGAGGGGGCATCTCAGCAATTTTTGCTTTTCTGTAATAGTTGGGATTTCGCTCAAGGACGACTTTGGAATCTCTTTCATAGGATTTCAAAATGTAAGATCCTGCTGTGACAATGTTTGAGGGGTCGGTCCATTTGTCACCAAATTTTTCGACAACGTCTTTACGAATTGGAAAGGTGACCCAAAAAGTAGGAATATTAATCCAGTATGCAACAGGGGCACGAAGTTTGACTTCTAAAGTCGTGTCGTTCAATGCCTTCACGCCGACTTTGCTAAAGTCCGTAATTTTTGCGGCTTGATAATCTTCAGCCCCATCAATATCAAAAAGAAAATAAGCATACTCACTGGCAGTTTTGGGATTCAAGAGTCGCTCCCAGCTGTCAACGTAATGTGCCGCAGTGAGGGCTTTGCCGTCGCTCCAGGTGATTCCAGAAGCCAAGGTAAATGTGTAAGTTTTTCCATCGGGAGAAATTGTCCAACTCGTTGCCATTGCGGGTTGAATTTGGGAATCAGCGCTTTGATCAACAAGACCTTCCATCAAATTGACAATGACTTCTTTTGAAACGTTGTCAGTGGCCAGGGTCCAATCAATGGATGGAGGATCGCCCGGAAGACGATATTTAATTTCAGCAACACCGTCGGTCTTTTTTGTGCAAGCTTGAAAATTAAAAAGGCCAATTGCGATTAAAGAAAAAGTGAAAATCGAAAATGTTTTTTTGATCATGCTAACTTCTTAAAAGAGAAATCTTATCCCTGCAACGTCTTTTCCCTTTACATGCACTTACACTCACAACTAGCAATGATGTAAAGATTCTCTAGGTTCGGCCACGAAGCATGGGGTCCAAACGATCTCGCAGGTGATCCCCGATCAGATTAAATGACAACATTGTGAAAAAAATCATCAGACCGGGGAAAAGTGTGACATGAGGATAGCTTTGCAATGCGCGCCAGCCTTCGTCAGCCATGATGCCCCAGCTTGGTGTGGGTGGGGCGATTCCGATACCTAAAAAACTCAAAAATGCTTCGGCCAAAACGTTCGTTGGAATTTGATACGATAGTTCGACGATGATGGGGCCAATACAGTTAGGCAAAATATGCCTGAAAATGAGTCTCATGGGGCCCATGCCTAAGGCACGTGCTGCTTCAACAAAGGGACGATTTTGCCAACTCTTTACCTGAGCCCGCATCAATCGCGCTGTGCCAAGCCAACCCGTTAAGGTCAACGCAACAAAAACTCCCGCTAAATTCCTCCCCACAATCATCATCACTAAAATCATAATAATGAGACTTGGAAGTGTGTACAAAATATCAATGCTTCGCATGACAATGCGATCCGTCCAACCGCCCACAAAGCCTGACAACGTACCCACAAAAACACCTATCAAAACTGATGAAAAAGCCGTGACCAGCGCAATAGACATCGAAACTCGACAACCGTAAAGAAGGCGCGACAAAATATCTCGGCCTAGGGCATCAGTTCCAAAGAGATGCTCAGAGTTAGGGGAAAGAAAAATTTGCGAAACATCTTGAGCCTCGTAATTGTAGGGCGCAAAGAGTGGGGCACCAAGACCGACGACCAGTAGAAACACGATAAAAGCCAATGCAGCCAATGTGACTTTGGGCACTTCTTTTAAAAACTTTTTCACGGCTCTCATGATCTACTGCCCCGATCCACTTTTCATCCGAGGGTCGACCCATCCGTAAACCACATCCACAAATAAATTCATCACAATCAAAAAAGTCGCGTAAAGAAGTGTGACTCCCATGACAAGATTGTAATCTCGGTTCGTCACAGCTTGGATAAAATGATTTGCAAGTCCAGGAACCGAGAAAACATATTCAATCACAAATGAACCGGTCAAAACTGCTGCCGCCAATGGACCCATAACCGTGACTACGGGAACAAGGGCGTTACGAAGAACATGCACAAACAAAACTTTTAATGGATGGAGTCCTTTGGCTTTGGCAGTTCGGGTAAAATCTAAATAAAGAACCTCAAGAATGGAACTCCTTGTGAGGCGCGCAATGATGGCAGCGGGCCTAAGCCCCAAAACAATGGAAGGTAAAATGCGATGTTCAGGTCCATCCCACAAAGCTGCGGGTAAAATATTTAAGTATTGTGAAAATACAAGTATCGCTAGTGCGGCCATTAAAAAACTGGGAATACTGACGCCCGAGATGGCTACAAACATGGCAGTAAAATCAAGCCAGGTCCCGCGTTTGGCAGCGGCCAACACGCCAAGAATAATTCCAAAAACAGTGGCAATGACAAGGGCGTAAAATCCAAGTTCAAGCGATACTGGCAAAGACTCTGCGATGATTTCGTTCACACTTCGGCCAATGTATTTCGTGGATTCTCGTAAATCAAAATGCAAAACGAGATCCCGAAAATAAATTCCAAATTGTTCATACCAGGCTTTATCAAAGCCATATTTAGCGTTTTGAGCGGCTAAAATTTCGGGGGGAAGACGTTTGTCACCGTCAAAAGGACCTCCGGGCACAAGCTTCATTAGAGAAAATGTGAGCAGGGCAATTGCAAAGAGCGTAAAAAGTGCCGATAAGATTTGGGCAATAAGTCGTTTGGCGAATTCCATAAAGCTCTTCTACCTTAGTACCCTGAAACTTTGCAAAACGGCAACACTTCTTAATTCATCTAATGTTTTTATGGGATAGCGACCCGAATTCTCAAAAACCAGAGGCATGGGGAAGTGCGTAACTCTTAAAAATGGATGCTCAGATCTTTCGTCACTTAAGCGAAAATGGCACTGCAATTCTATTTTTTTAACTTTTTTTGCAATGGGAGCATCATCCGCAAGTAGCTGTACGCTTTGCATCCAGTCCCCCATTTCTTTGCACGCTTGTTGAAAAAGGGGTGATTGTGAACTGGCTTTTAAGGTAAAAAAGTAGAAGTTTTTACTTTCATTTTCTGAAAGTGATTTTATATCTTTTGACTGAGTAACTCCGGCAAGCAACGAGATGATTGCTGGGCTTAAGCTAAAATTCATAGTGCCCCATTTTTTAGCTTTGGTATCTTTCATCATGTTCGAACTTAGTTTTTGCAAATACTCCAAGATTTGCAGAGTGTTCAAACGGGTGTCGGGATTTGAATTTTTTTTCAAATCTAAGGGGAGTTCAAGATCCATTGCAAAAACACCCGAGCTGCTACTTTGCCCAACCCAAGGTGAGAATGAAGCGATTTGCAAATCCACTTTTTCTTCACTCTCGATAAAGTTGGGAAGCGCTGACCTGACGGAATCATTGAGGTGCTTTGCGGGCACCCAAGCCACGCTTTTTTCGACAGGATTCGCTGCAGATTTTTCTGGAGATCTTTCGTAAAGCGAAGTCTCGGCTAAGTCTTTGATGTGCTGGAGTGGACTCAAATCTAACGGATCGCAAGGCTTTTTTAGTCCGCCGATCAAAAGTTTGGTGGCGCTAAGGCAAATCAAGGTGAAGGGGGTGGACTCAATATTTTTCTGCGCAATTTTTTTGCAAATCGGAAGTGACTCCGAAAAAATTACCGTAAGCTGCGTGGGATTTCCTTGGCATTTTAATGATAAATTTCGATTGCTATAAAGACGTGGCGAGCTGAGTTCTTTTAACCAAATTGATATCGGACCATCTTTGTTTTGCGCTTTGGGAATTCGAATTTCGTTTTCGACTTTAAGAGGAACTTCAGCCTTTGAAGGGGCTTCAGATTTTGGCGGTTGGGCACCTTGCCTGAGATCGGGTGGACTGCAAAAACCTAGTGTGAGAAATATCAAAGCTAGGTAGGGAAACTTCATTTCATGACTTTATTTTTTTGAGCTCGTAAATTCAACCGAAATTTCGTTTTCTTTTAACAGGCCTAGTTCTTCTCGGATGGCTCGCATTTTAACAGTATCAGATTTTAAAAGTTGCTCTTGCCTTGCTTTAATTTTTGCAAGCTCACTTTGTTTTTCGCTCACTTTCATTTCTAGACGATGTGTTTCCTGTTTAAGCAAAATCCAGTGGATCAGTCCCTTTGGACTGAGGAGATTTAATCCCAGTAAAAAAATAAAAACTCCCAAATAAAATTGAGCGTTCCATTCATTGAGGTCCAAAAATTTTTTCATCTGTTGATTAATTTAGCGAATGCTATCCCCTCTGTTTGTGCCTAGGCTCCTGAGGCAACGGGTGGCGGATATCTTTTCACAACCACAGTGTTCGTGGTACCCACCTGTCTCGAAGTAGGAATCCCTGCAGTCATGACCGAATGCTCGCCGTCTTTTAGAAGACCCAGTCTCCCTAATTCTAACGACATTTCATCAAAGACGGTATGGTCCATAGAGTGCATTTCTTTCCATGGCACCACGCTTACTCCCCAGCAAAGGGAAAGTTGATTTCGTACCTTTTCATTTTCGGCAAAGGCGTAAATAGGAACAGGAGGTCTAAATTTTGCGAGTTGGCGAGCAGCTTGGCCACTTCGAGTTAGGCATGACAAAGTTTTGGCGCCCAAACCGCGTGCTAAAGCCGTGGCCGCTGCTTCGATGGCTTCCGAAACTGGGAGTTTTCGACCTTCATTAATATAATCTTGAAGATTTCTAACAGTGTGGTCGGCGGGAGGAACTGTTTCGGCACCTCGAATGATTGAGGCCATAGTTTCGACAGATAAAAAGGGATAATTTCCGGTGGCGGTTTCGTTGGAAAGCATGAGGGCGTCAGTGCCATCAAAAACGGCATTGGCCACATCGCTGGCTTCAGCTCGTGAAGGTGAGGGGCTTGAAACCATGCTCATCAACATTTGAGTCGCTGTGATCACAGGTTTCCCCGCAATTCGCGCTTTTTTGATGAGCATTTTTTGAATGAGTGGAACTTTTTCGTTACCAATCTCAACGCCCAAATCACCTCGTGCCACCATGATGCCGTCAGACCAAAATAAAATATCGTCGATGTTTTCTACGGCCTCGCCTTTTTCGATTTTCGCGATGACATGAATGCCTAATTTTTTCTTATCAATAAATTGTTTTAGGCTTTTGACTTCGCGCGCGGATCTTACAAAACTCAATGCTAAAAAATCCACATTGTGTTTGCTGGCAAAAATAATGTCGTCCCAATCTTTTTCAGTGACTCCTAAGGTGGAAAGTTTTGCGGTGGGCATGTTAACGCCCTTGTTTTCGCCAAGTTTGTTTCCGTTATCCACGCGGAGTGCAATCAAGTTTTCTGTAGGAAAACTTTCGGCTACAATCATTTTGATTAAGCCGTCGTCAAAAAGAACATCATCGCCATTTTTTAAATCCAGTGACAATCGTGGGTAGGAAATGGTGATGGGTTTTTCTCGAGTGCCGTTTCCGGGTTGGGGTGCCATTCCCACATCAACGCCTCTAAAGAAAAGCGTTTCGCCTGATTTGATATCTTTCCATCCTGCTTCACCGCTTTGATTGGGCAAAAGTTTACCGGTTCGAATTTTTGGCCCCTGTAGATCTCCCAAAATCGCCACAGGAATATTGAGTTCGCGTGAGGCTTCTCTAATCCACTGAATATTTTGCAAATGAGATTCGTGAGATCCATGCGAAAAATTAAGTCTAGCGACATCCATTCCAGCAGTGATGAGCTTTCGAATGGAATCTAGATCCGCAACTTTGGGCCCAAGTGTACACACAATTTTTGAACGACGATCAGGTTGGCGCATGATCGGCAACCTAGGACAGTTTTTGGGCTTTTGAAAGTTTTACATCAAATAGAAATTTGTAAAAAAGACTTCGCGCACCACTCCGGATACGTGACCTGCCTCAATGATTTCGTCATTAATGGCTTCGCGAAGAGAATCCTTTAAAGCAAGCTTGCCCTGAAAAGAACCTGTTCGCTTGGTGTCGACATTTGAAAGGAGATTGATAATTTTATATTTGATGGCGGGCATGCGACGCTCGATAATTTGAAGAGTTTGCTCGTCACTGACTTCGAGTTCTATGTTGGCTTTTAAAACGTGTTGACGGCCCACCGTGATCGTAAAGTCTTTTAAATCCATCAGGCGTTTTTTATTGGAATCATCCTTAACAGAAGCGATGGCGCGTTCTTGAAGGTTTTTAATGCTCATGTCTGGACCTTTGGTAAAAAATACACCTTTAACGACCATTCCTAAGGCCGCTAAAATGACAAGCATCTGCGCACTCAACGCCAAAACGATCATGGGAATTTTCTTTTTAGGCTTTTCTGCGTTGTCGTCCGTTTTCTTTTCTTCTTCACTGGCCATCGTGGCCCTCCTTTTATGCTATGCGTTATAAATCCAATGCTACTCGAAATCTTTTTGGCCCAGGTGTGAAGTTTTGATGAATCTTCTGTAAAACAATGAAGAAGGAAAAATTTTTCTTTGGAATCAAAGTTTTGGGACATCATTGTGGTCAGGCAAGATGGAGAATGGGTGGGCTTTCGCACGCCATTTCGAAGTTTGCGTAAAACGGCCACCTTTTTTGGCCTTCTTTTGATTCTCGCCATGCTCGCCACCTGTGGATGGGTTCTCACTCGGTGGAAGGCCCATAAATTAGCTTCACAGCTGAGTAGCGAAAGACTGCGGGCCAATTCGTTAGAACTTCAACTCAATGATCTGCAATTGAAGATGACAAGTTCGGCCCTTGGAGTGCCCGGGGTGGGCGAAATCAATGGAGGAGCAGCGCTTCAAAATTTCAGCCTGCTGCCCTCACTTGATCAAGAAAGACTTGATTCATCACTGGTGGAATTTGGCGAGATTTCGGCCGAGTACGACAGCCCAACCCAAGAAATCACAGTAAAGTTTGAGCTGCTCCGAAAAGGCCCCAAAGAAGGAAGTCTGCGCTTTTACTGGATTGCTTTACTTCATGGACCACAAGGCATTTTAGCTTTGCCCTCAAGTGTAGCCAGTCGGAAGGGCGAATCTTTGCTTTTTCACCGTGGGCAAAGTGTGGATGACGTAAAAACAAGGCGGGCTATTAATGCGCGCTTTCATATTTCCGATTTTGTAGAACGCGCGGGCTCCGAGCCTATGTATTTAACAGCTTTGCTGTATGACAACAAAGGGGCACTCCTACTTCGAAGTCGGCAGGATCTGTTTATGAAACGCGCCAATCAAAAAGGAGCGGGTCCTTGAGCACAGAAAAAAATACAGAAAATATTTTTTGGGACTCGCTTGAAGTCCTTGAACATCAACATTGGGTGGCGTCGAGTTTTAAAGGTCGAGGCGACTTAGAATTTTCTGGGAACCTGCGTTTTTCGGGCACCTGGAAAGGTGTGATTCGAGCTTTTGTTCATGACTCCCATCTTTTTGTGCGTGGCGGCGCTCAAATTCAAGGACGTATTCAAGCGCCCCAAGTCACCATTGAGGGGTCACTTCAGGATATCGAAATTTTTGCAGAGCGAGTTCGAATTTTAGCGGGCGCTCATATTCAAGGACGGGTCACAGCCAAAGTGATTATTGTCGAAGAAGGTGCAGTTGTTGAAGGTCGCATTCGGGTAGAAAAAAATCTCGAATTTTCTGCAAGCGACAAGCCTCAAATCGATAAGTCATTTTGAGAAACAAGTGAATGAAGCGGAAGCGCAAAACCCATCACGCTATGGCTGAGGCGAAAGTAACGTAGGTATTTGGCAATTTCCAGTGCACTTTCGGGATCAGGCGCATGCAAAACACGAGAATGCGGCTTTTGAGTTTCAGTGTGCATATGTAACTGCGTTGAGAAAGAAAGTTGTTGCTGCGATTTATCTTCCCAAAAAATTCGATAATACTTAACACCTTCCACAACTTTTGATTGTAAAATTGTGGCATCGGGATCGATGCCAGCTTCCGCATAGGTCAGTTGAGGCAGCGAAAGTGAATGTGCATCAATATAAGCTTTCATGTGAGCCCAATTTTTGAAAACTCTAAAGCTAGTCAGTCCCAATTGGTTATTGCCAAACAGCAAAATGGCATCTTGCTGGGTTGTGATGTGAACATTTTCTTTGGGTTCCAGATTCATAGCAAATACAATCCCAAACGCGATCACCACATTGCTTATAAATCCGGTCCAAAATAATCGAAGAAAAAATCCTGCTCTCATCTTAAGTGGATTGAATTGCAAAGGGCTTGCCAGGTGATCCTGCAAAAAACTTCAATAAAAACATAACGATATGCAGCTAGATTTGAAGATTTATGAGTTCAATTGTCGATAAAACTACGCATTGTCCAGACTTTGGTCATCACTTGGTTTTGTACCTAGTTTCCTGCTATGTTTGTTTTCAGCATGGCAAATTCGCTCTTCTTTAGTTTAGGTAAAGCACTACAGTTTTTGGCTCTGATACAAGTGGCATATGCGTTAATTGTGGGGGTCGAAAGTGCCTCAGCAACTTTAGAGTTAAAATTGCTCCTCTTCGGAGTTTTAGAATTTTTGGCCGGAACTTTGCTTCTAAAATACACTGCAAGACAAGGTTCCTAACGACGAATGATTATCTTAGGAATTGATCCTGGTTCTATAAAAGTCGGTTTTGCCATCGTTGATGTGAGTCCAAAACTACGACGTCCAAAAATCTTAGAATTGGGCACATGGGAACTCCTGCGCGCGATTCATGGCGAACGTAAAATGCAGCGCGAGGCTTCGTTAGGTGAAAGACTCGAAAATCTTGCCGTTCATTTGAAGGACCTTTTAGAAGAATGGAATCCAAGCGTGATTGGGTTGGAAAAAGCGGTGCACTACAAAAATGCCGCTTCAGCGCAAACGTTGTCGGAAGCGCGTGGCGTGATTCGACTGCTCTTGCATCAAAATCTCGAGTCGGCCGATAAACGTCTTATCGAACTTAGTCCTACGATGGTTAAAAAAGTTGCATCAGGTGCGGGATCTGCTTCGAAAGAAGGCGTTTTGAAATCCATGAAACTTCGTTTTCCAGAACTTCAAGAAATGATGCAAAACTCAGATTTTCATTTTGACGCCTTCGATGCTTTGGCGATAGCTTTAACGGCGTGGAATTTGAGTCAAAAAACTCAAAGAATCGCTCAAATTGATCATCGTTCCTAAGGGAGAAATTATGGCTACAACAATTGGTCCCTTGTGTGCCTTAAAACTAAGTTGGGTTCCCGAATGGAATCAAAGAATCTCAAATGACGACAAGCACCTTGTTTTAGTTTCCGAAAAACTTGGAATGGCATTTCAATGTTATGTGGTTTCCAAAAATCTTAAGAATGTCTTAAAGGCGCAGGAATCTGCCTGGGTTTTTGTGGCACAAGTTTTAAAAGAAGATGGCGAAGCTTATTATGCGTTTGAAAGTTTTGCTGAGCGGGAACTGTTTTGTGAACTGCGAGAAATTGATTCGATAGGTTCCAAATTTTCCGCAATTGCTGTGGGGGAATTGGGAGTGCGTGGACTTTTGCATTTGCTGGAGTCTACTCAAGTCACTTTAAAAGTTTCGGGATTGGGTCCCAAAACTTTAGAAAAAATTCGCCACGGTATGCACGAGCGAAAAGAAGTTTTTGCGGGACTGCTAAATCGAGCGTTGCACAGCAACTCTGGAGCTGATGCAAGTGAGCCCGTGAAAAAGTTGGCAGAAAAAACTACAGAAAGATCAACAGAAAAGTCGGTCAGTAAATCCACCGAAAAAAATGAAGCTTTTTCTTCTATGCACATTCAGCCGATTTTGTTGCAAGCGCTAAATCAACTCGGACTTGCCACGCAGGATGCCTTTCATATTTTTGATGAAACTTTAAAAAAGCTTCCCAATCTACGCGTCCTTGATCATGGTGAACAATTGAAATCTCTTTTGGCGACTTGGAATCAACACAAAAGAAATTTAACTCAAAATAAAACTTCAAAATCTGAAGAGCTTGGAGTGTAAGTGATATGAGCGTTAATCCTTCGAACAATAAAAAAAAATTACCTCTCCAAGAACTCAATCAAGAAGTTGAGGCAGTTTCCACTCAAGAAAGCACCCCTCTAAAAAGCGATCAGCTCCTGCGCCCCCGCACTTTGAAAGAATACATCGGGCAAAAGGCAGCTTCTGCCAAGCTAGAAGTTTTTATGAAAGCGGCCAGGGCTCGAGGCCAAACTTTAGATCACGTTCTTTTGTCGGGGCCACCAGGACTTGGCAAAACCACGCTCGCACATATTATCTCCAACGAAATGGGCGGGCGCTTGCATATGGCGCCGGGACCTACTTTAGAAAAATCTGCAGATTTACTTTCGATTTTGTCGGAGCTTAAAGACGGCGATGTTCTTTTTGTGGACGAAATTCACAGATTGCATCCCGCAATTGAAGAAGCACTTTACCCAGCAATGGAAGATTTTGAAGTTCAGTTGATTGTGGGCGAAGGCACATCGGCCCAAGCGATTAATTTAAAACTTGCAAAATTCACTCTGATTGGTGCGACAACACAGGCGGGTAAATTGAGTGCTCCTTTGCGCGATCGTTTTGGCATTCAATTAAATTTAGATTTTTATTCGTTGGACGAAATGGAAACTATCTTAAATCGCTCCAAAAAAATTCTTTCCATTGAGCTGGATCAAGAAGAAGTTCACGCAGTGGCCAAGCGATCGCGTGGAACACCAAGAATTGGAAATCGTCTCCTTTCGCGAGTCAGAGATTTTGTGGAAGTTATGCAAAACGGAAGCACCCTTTCTGGCGATGCACTGTCGGAGCGAGCGCAAAGTGTGCTTACGCAAAGTTTAAAAAGTTCAAGTTCAAAAAATTCTCGTAAGGTGGAGCTCGTGAACTCTGCACTTGAATTTTTGGACGTTGATGAGCGTGGACTTCAGGCCATTGATCGAAGTTTTTTAAAAGTTTTAATGGGCCATTTCAAAGGTGGCCCCGCGGGTATTGAGGCATTGGCAGCTTCGATGTCTGAAGATCGAAGCACATTAGAATCTCTGGAACCTTATTTGTTAAAAGAAGGTTTTATTATTCGCAGCGCTCGCGGTCGAGTTGCCACAGATTTGGCGTACGAGCATTTAGGATTAGAAAAACCTAAGTCGCGTGAGCCTGAGCAAGATCCAATTGTCACATTTTAGTGACAGGTTTTGTTTAAAACTGTTGCACAAAAGTTCCGATATTTGTCAAAAAAAAATGAATAATTTTAACAATTTACAATCAAGCGCAATCTTGCCATAATTGAGTTATTGAATGAACTCTTTACCAGCGGCATATGCACGATTTTTCCCCGGAGATTTATCTCGAATGTCTAAGACAACTTCTCATCGATTGATGGCTGAGTCTGCACTGCTGACTTTGCAAGGGGTTGGATTACACACGGGCCGAAGATTTTTGCTAAGTCTGCATTCAGCTCCCAGCGTTCAACAACCGCAATTCAAAGTGATTGCCCATGGAAGCGAATTTACAGCACCCGCGCTTTGGTCCCGTCTTTCGGGTACAACGCGTTCCACTGCTCTGGTCCTCCGTGGATCCGAAGGCAAAGTAGAGCTCAGAACCGTTGAGCATTTAATGGCGGCTCTTTATTTGCTGGGCCTTCAAAAAATCGAAATTCGAGTCGAATCCCTCGATCCCATGTCCCCCGATGAAGATGTTTTCGAAGTTCCAGTATTGGATGGCTCATCCGTGGAATGGACGAAATGGTTGTGGCCTTTGGCCGATCAAAAAAAATTCGCTGCAAACGATTTTCAAATTTATCGTATTCACCAAAAGATAGAAGTTTCGGATAACGACAGGCGGGTAACATTTGAGCCTCTCGAAAGCCGTGCTACACGCTTAGAGCTTTTTGTTGACGTCGACTTTGGCCGCCAACTTCAACAAAGTGTGACATTTGTTCATGACTGGTTAAAGCCGTCTGAGTCGCAAAAAATCTTTTTAAATAATTTTGCTCCTGCTCGGACTTTTGGTTTTAAACATGAACTCGAAGCCTTAGCGGCCAAAGGCTTGGCTAAGGGCGCCACCATGAGCAATGCTTTGCTTATTGATGGGCAGAATGTTGCCAATATTGGGGGCTTCCGCGTACCTTCCGAGCTGGCAGCGCACAAATTGGTTGACGCCTTGGGTGATTTAGCGTTGGCGGGTTTGCCTATGGTGGGTCGAGTTCGTTGCTCAAAAGCTGGACATTTTTTACATGTCAAAGCGCTCAAAGAAGCTTTTGCTCAAGAGCTTTTAAAAGAAGAATCCTTGCACAAAAGCTAGGCCATGGCTTAGTCTTGTTTCCGAATGAAAGTTGATCCCGAAAAAGTTAAGCGACGGCGTGAACGTCGCGTTGCCTATGCGATCACCTTGGTTTTTATTGTTTCCACAATTCTTCAAGCCGTACTTTCGAACAAAAAAGAATCTTACGGCTTTGTGCAAAGCTTGCTATTTTTTGGCTTGGTTCATTTAAACGTCATCATCATTATGTTCCTTGTTTTTTTGGTCTCGCGAAATTTGGTGAAGGCCTACATTGTATGGCGCGCAGGAGCACTGGGAAGCAGTTTGCGATGGAAGTTGGTCACGAGCCTTTTGGCGTTTTCGATTCTACCTTCGATTTTGTTGTTTGCGGGATCGAGTTACGTGATTCGGCAGGGATTTGATAGATGGTTTTCAGGCCAAGTTTACAAGGCCCTAGAAGACGCTCAAGCCATCACAGAGGTGCATTACAATGGTTTACAATCAAACATCGAATTTTTTAGTAAGCAAATCTCGCAAAGCATTCAAGATTCTGGACAGAAAAATTTTCAAATAGCAGATGTTAAAAAGTGGGCTGCGCAGTTTCCAGTGCAAGCGGTCGAACTTTATTCGGATTTACTCAATCAGCCATTGCGGGCTTTAACAAAAGACGTGCGCGAGTGGATGGTCCCACGCGCCAGTGTGGAAAGTTTAGAGCGCGCGTTCCGAGGAGAAAGTTTTGATCTCATTCGTCAGTTCGGGGATGGGGATTTGGTTCAAAAGTATCTTTTGATAAAATCCTCAGACCGCTCCAGTGATAAAAAATGGGTGCTCGTGCTTTCGCAAAATGTTCCGCTGGGGTTAAAAACTCGCATCGGTGATTTGCGCCAAGCATTTAGTGGTTATCAGCAAACTTTGCTGCTGCGATCGGATTTAAAAACAAATTACACGTTGGTTCTGCTTACGCTTTTTGTTTTGATTTTATTTGTGGTCAGCTGGTTTGGACTTTTTATTGCGAAATCGGTCACTGACCCTGTACTGGAATTGATGGAGGCCACCCAGGCCTTTGGCAAAGGTGAATGGAATTACCGCATTCAAAGCGCAGTGCCTGCAGAGCAAGCCAAATTTAAGGGAGGCTTTGGTGCCGATCTTGAAGTTTTAAAATCTGCATTTAACACGATGGCCGAAGAAGTGGGGCATCGAGGAAAAAAATTAGAAGAAGCCAACGTGCAGTTGAGATCTTTTGTTCGTGAGCTCGAAGAAAGAGAACGATATTTAGAAATTTTGCTAGGATCTATTCGTCGCGGTGTTTTGGTTATCGACCCTAAAGGGCGCATCAGTCGCATCAATTCGGAAGCTGTAGATTTTAGTTCTTATCCAGATTCCGAGATCCACGATTCCCATCAAAATGTAGGTCGCGAATGGCGAGACGTTTTTGTAAGTTTAGGTGCCCATGAAGACGCTAAGGCTTGGCTTGAGCGCGCCTCGGTTTTGGGCGGCCGCTCTATAGATAAAGTTTTTGAAATTACAGTGGGCGAAAAATCTTCACATCCTAAAATGAAATCCGTGCGGGCCACTGCGATTGGTCTTTTTGATGATCTGCAAGAAAACTTAGGCACTTTGATAATTCTCGAAGATGTTACGGATGCCGCTCGAATTGAAAAACTGGCTGCCTGGCAGGAAGTGGCTAAACGTGTGGCTCACGAAATTAAAAATCCTCTAACGCCCATACAAATTTCGGCAGATCGTTTGCACCGTAGATTTGGCGAGCAAATGGCGCGTAACTTTGAAGATGGACCCGTTTTTGAAGAATGCATTTTTCAAATTCAAAAGCAAGTTCGGGTGATTCGAGATTTGGTGCGAGAGTTTTCGCAATTTGCCAAACTTCCAGAGCCTCAGTTTAAGGTGATGAATATTCTGCCTTTGATTGAAAAAATTGTTGCAGACTATCGCTTCACTCATCCAACCGTTGAGTTTAAAATTCTTAAAATAGATTCAAGTTCAGACCAGCTTTTTGTAAAACTCGATCCTGAATACATGCGTCGCATGATTGTGAATCTTGCGGATAACGCACTTCATTCAATGGACGAGGCCAAAGTCCTTCATCCCGCCTTTCACATCGTCATTGGCACCTTGCCTTTACAGGATAATTTTATTCAGATTGTTTTTGAGGACAATGGTCCCGGAATCCCTGCCACTCTTCGCGAAAAGATTTTTGATCCCTATGTGACAAGCAAGGCCTCGGGTTTAGGCTTGGGGCTGCCCATTGTTCGCCGAATTGCGTTAGAGCACTCGGGCCGAATTAGGTGCGAAGAAAGCGCTCGTGGGGCCCGTTTTGTATTAGAGATTCCCCGAATCTTAGATTCACAGCTCTTTGAGCGATAGAGCTTGCAGTTCAAGGGGTTTTGCAGGATGATTTCGCACAACTCTATGGCAAAAACTTTACTCATTGTTGATGATGAACTCGATATTCAAAGTTCGTTGGCGTTTGCCTTAAAAGACGAGGGATTTGATGTGCTAACCGCATCAACTCCGGCAGAAGCCGAATCTATTATGTCGCAAACGCCAGTGGACTTAGGTCTTTTTGATGTTTGGTTTCCAGTGGGTGACGGTATTGATTTGTTAAAAAATTCGCGCATCAGGTATCCGCAGGCCAGCATTGTCATGATGTCGGGGCATGGAAATATTGAGCTCGCTTTGAAAGCTATACGCTTAGGGGCCTTTGATTTTTTAGAAAAACCTTTAGAACTTGAAAAAGTTTTGGTGGTTTTAAAAAACGCAGCTGAGATCGGAAATTTACGTCGCGAAAATCGTAGGCTCAGTGCTCGTAGCACGGGGGGCTTAGAGTTTTTAGGGCAAAGTTCGGTTGTGACGCATTTGCGAGATCAAATTCAAAAGGCGGCCATCGCAAGTTCACACGTTTTAATTCGTGGCGAAAATGGATCCGGAAAAGAATTGGTTGCAAAACTTTTGCATCAACTCAGTCCACGCGCTGATAAAATATTTGTGCCCGTCAATTGCGCGGCGGTTCCGGAGGCTCTTTTTGAGAGTGAACTTTTTGGTCACGAAAAGGGTGCCTTCGCCGGTGCTCAAAGCAAATCTTTGGGACGTTTTGAACAGGCCCAAGGGGGAACGCTGTTTTTGGACGAAATCGCCGAGCTATCGTTATCTGCTCAAGGAAAGTTACTTCGCGTTTTAGAAGATCGTAAATTTGAACGAGTGGGCGGACGCACTCCCATTCGCAGTGATGCTCGAGTTTTGGCAGCTTCTAACCGGGATTTAAATGCTGAAATCAAAGCTGGGCGCTTTCGAGAGGATTTGTATTTCCGCTTAAATGTGCTCTCGATTTCGGTACCTCCGTTGCGAGAACGAAGTTTAGATATTGTGAATTTGGTAGATCACTTTGTAAATTTTTATTGCGCAGAGTACGGACGCTCAAAAGTCGAAATCAAAGATGAAATGTTTCAATGGATGAAATCTTATGAATGGCCGGGAAACGTGCGCGAGTTGCGAAATTTGATCGAGCGCTTGCTGATTATGAATCCCGAAAAACAAAGTTTTGGTTTAGAGTCTTTGCCTGAAGAACTACAAGCTCCACTTTTAAGTGGTGCGCCTTTAGCACCGTTGTTGTTAGGTGATTCGCAAGGCACCTTGCGTGATTTGCGTGCGCGTTTTGAAAAACAAATTCTCGAGCAACGCTTAGAACTTTTGCAAGGCAATGTTACCAAAGCCGCCGATTCGCTAGGGATTGAGCGAGCCCATTTGCATCGCAAGATGAAACAGTTTGGAATTTTGAGCTCGTCACGTCACTCGGAAAATAATTAGATGAAAAAAATTCCAAAGCTTGCAGTGGCCTTTGATTTCGAAAATCGCACGGATGTTTTTTCTTGGTGCGAAAAATTAAAGGGCATGCCCATCGTTGTAAAATTGGGTTTGGGAATTCTTCCAAGACTCACAGAAGATGATTTAAAATTGATAAAATCTTTTGGCTTCGAATTTTTTGCCGACATGAAGTTGCATGACATTCCCTCGCAAGTAGAACGTGCAGTACGTTTTTGGATTGGCGCTGGTGCAAAATATTTAACGATTCATTGCGGTGGGGGATCGCAGATGATGGAATCTGCAGTGGCAGTTCGAAACGCTTTGCCTTTACCTGACGGCACAAAAACTCAGTTGTTGGGCGTGACTTTGCTGACTTCTTTAAGCGACACACATGTTCGCGAATTAGGATTTCATGAGGGACGTAAAAAGCAAATCGAAACATTTGTAAATTTGTCTCTCAAAAGTGGATTGTCGGGATTTGTAAGTCCCGCGCGCTTTGTTCCTGAGATGCGTGCGTTGGCTCAAAGTAAAGAACAAAGTGGCAAAGGGCAGGGCAGCAATTTTTTTGCCTGCACTCCTGGGATTGCTCTCACACAAAACGAAATTCGTTATGATCAACCCGATCTTTGTGACGTAAAAACTGCGGTAAACTTGAGTTCAGATCTGTTAGTTGTGGGTCGAAGCGTTCTTCAATCTATCGATCCGCGATCCACTGTGGAAACGATTTTAAATGAAATTCAGGAGGTGTCTGGTGCGCTCTAAAAATTCTCCCTCAACAGATCATTGGATTTGGGGACTCCATAGTGTTTTAGGTGCTTTAGAAAATTGTCCCGAAATGCTTCTCGAAATCCAAGTTGAGAATTCCGTGAACGATGCTCCTGTTCATGCCAAAGGGGCCACACAAAAAAATCGCGATTTGCCCGACACTGAAGAAGGCAACAACCCTCATGTTTTGGGGCAAATTTTAGCTTTATGCAATGAGAACAGTTTAAAAGTGAAGTCTGTTGTTCAATTGCCAAAAGCTTTAAACGAAAAACGCACCCAAGGAGTGGTGGCCAAACTTAAAAAGTTTCCAGACCGATGGTGGAATGATTACGCTGATGATCTTGTAAATTTTTTGGACGATCCCGAAGCAAAAAAACATTTTGTGATTCTTGATGAGATTCAAGATCCCCGAAATTTCGGTGCCATTCTACGTTCTGCTGCGGCCTTTGGTGTGGAAGCTGTGTTTATTCGTGATCGCAAACAAGCTCCGCTGAATGGCGTAGTGGCGCAAGCGAGTGCTGGAAATATTTTTCGTGTTTCGATTATCCAATGTGGAAACTTTAACGGGGTGTTGGAGGCTTTTAGCAAACGCGATTTGCCAATTTGGGGTTTAGAAGCTTCCTCCGAAAAATTGTCCGATACGGTGAAAGAAGAAAAGGCCAACGCGCTTTTGTGGATTTTGGGTGGCGAGGCCACCGGAATTCGCCCAGTCCTTCGCGAAAAATGCACCAAGCTTTTGTCCATTCCGATGAGTGAAGGAGTGGAAAGTTTAAATGCCAGCGTTGCAGCGAGCATTGCATTTTACGAAAGCTCAAAGCACTTCAATTTGTGATTGCTGTTGCGGGTGCCGTGTGTTTTGCGATGCGTTATTTGAAAAGACTTCTCGCAAAGAAGGCTTCCGTGGGTTGAAGTGGTGGGGCGTTTGGTTTATTTCAGTTTGGTCAGGCTGGCATAGCTCAGTTGGTAGAGCACCGGTTTTGTAAACCGGCGGTCGTCCGTTCGATTCGGATTGCCAGCTCCACGCACCGAGCGTGCGAGTTATTGATTTTGTACTGTAGTTTTTTTATGTAGTTTTGAAATGTTTTGATCGGAGAGTTACCGAAGTGGCCAAACGGGGCAGACTGTAAATCTGCTGGCATATGCCTTCGAAGGTTCGAATCCTTCACTCTCCACCACTTTAAAAAATTCCTAATTATACTAAGTAACTAAATGGCCTCTTGGGAACGTGTGCCAGTTTTGTGCCAGATTGGTTTCAAAATATTTTCACGAGCTGGTGGGGTAAACGAGACGATCTCTGCAACTTGCGCAGCATGCTCAGCGCCGAAATGCGCATAGCGATCAGTCATCGCAGTTGAAGTATGTCCCAGAATTCCCGAAATGGCGTGTATTGAACCTCCACTCCTGACAAATTGGGTAGCAAATGTGTGCCTGAGATCATGAAACTTGATCGTTCTGACTCCGGCTTTTATTGCATCCATTCTAAACGACCTAGATGCGTGAGCTGGGTTTTTGCATACCATTTGCGCTCCATTTAAAATGGTGTCCGTTGTAGATTTGAGTTTTAGCTCTCTTAAGAAATTAGCTAATCCTTGATTCATTCGAAACGAACGCTTCAAATTGGTCTTAGTCGATTCCTTGATACGTCCTGTCTTCTGACACCAAGTTCTCCGTACCGTCAGGGTCGAGTTGTTAAAATCTACACAGTCCCATTTGAGTGCAAACATTTCTCCAAGTCTCATGCCAGTGTTCAAAGCCAACATATAAAGCGGAAGTCGAGGGTTATCTCTAACACCAAAAAGGAATCGATTGATTTCATCAACATTCCAATACTCACAACGGGGCAATGACTGTTTCGGGACCGACACAGCGAGTGAAGGGTTTCGTTCAAGAAAGTCTAATTCAACTGCTCGCCTAAGAATTGTCTTCAACGATGAGATGACAAAGTACTTTTGTGAACCCGAGCACTCTAGTCTTTGAATTTCGGCCTTGAACTCGAAGAGTTGATACTTAGTAATTTCCTTCAAGTAAAACTTTCCAAATCGAGGATTCAAATACTTTCTAATTACACTTTCGTATCGTTTTACTGACGATGCTTCCATGTTTGGTTTTGCGCAGAGTTCGATAAATTTTATACAAAAATCTTCAAACCTAATTTTTTCTTGAGCCGCCACACGCAAATTTGATCTGGTATCTGCTTCAAATTTTTCAGCGTCAACTTTTCGGTCAAAACTTCGATCCGCAATTCGCCCCCCGGGTAGGGGGACTCTTACTCTGTATCTAATTCCTTTTTCTCTTTTAATTTTATTTATTGCCATTTCGGCCTCCTTCTTCGGAAAGCCACCTTTCAATTTCTGAAGGCTTAAATCTCAAAAGAGTCCCTCGAACCTTATGAAAGGGAATCACTCGCTGGTGAACCCAGTCATAAATGGTTTTAGGGCTGACTCTTAAGTATTCAGCCAAATCCGTTACCGTCCAAAATTTTTCAAAGAACGAGGTATGGGGGACTTTATGCTCAATCGTCGGAGCTGATGCAATGGGGATCTGGTGGCGGGCGGTGACTTCGTTGAGTTTTTCAACGTTTTGTGGACTATTTGGTTTCATGACGATCCCCGAATCGTGCATTCATTTTCAGCGCGCTCTTAAACATTTTTTTGTTTGTGAAAACCCAGCAGCGGGATCGAAGAGTCGTCTCAATTGATACCTTTGCTGTGTTGTGATCGGCATCGCTTCGGGTCCAGCCTTTTTTTTCAAATGCATCCCCCAAAGTTCTTTTGGAGTCAGAAAACTCTTCTCCACTCCCACGAGCAAGATGCTTCACACACTCAAGCGTGGGCTCTGGGAATAAAATAATTTCATTTTCAGTGTAATGCCCAATATGTTTGGATCGCGGGTCGTCATCGGCTCGAAATATTTCTCGATCTTCCTCCATTTCGGAATAATTGTTATCTGAAAGTGGCTTTAGGTAGACACTTCGTGAGGCAATGAGGCTCAAGAGTAAATTGAAAAAGCGATTTGCCGGATCCGCATCTACTATGAACTTCGCTTGATCTTTCCCGACCTCTAGTAGAACTTTCCAACAATCATCTTCAAATTTATCTGCCCATTCTTTCGAGTAGAACCCCGAAACCCGAATGAATTCACTTAGAATCAATGTTCCCAGTTGAAGGTTAGCTATAGCATCAGGGGTTCTTTTGTGTGACTCGCTTGTGATGCTATCTCGGAGTGAATTTTTTAAATCAGGAAGAGATGTTTTGAAACGCTCGATGTTTTTTGCAACATATTGAATGAAGTAAAACATCAAATTCTCAAACACCCCTTTTTGAGACTGACTCTGTAGACTTGATAAAATATTTTTATCAATTGAGTTGCTCTCGAACTTGAGAATGATGGAGCGAGCCCGAAGACTTTGCATCCTAGGCATGTCCTCTCCAGTCGAAATTATCAGGCATCGGGGGTAAAAGGACGTTGATAGTTTCGCATCTCTAGACATGCGCGCCCTACCGCTTTGATTTGCTGAGCCCCGCAATACACGCTCTGCTTTGATGTTTAGTTCGTCACAGAATTTTTGACTGTGGTTGGGGACAAAATCATCGATGACGAACGGTGCATCTTTAGCTGCAAAGGTAGATCTTTCCAAAGCGTTTGAGGTTGAGGACCAGCTGCCTGGTAAATTTCGATCTGAAAAATTTCGCCCAAAAAAGCTTTGAAATATGGCCGCGACGGAAGTCTTTAAGCTCCCGGTGGGGCCAACAACAAAAACTGAAAAATCAATTGGCAAGAAATGCCCCAGAACTGCTCTGAAAGTAGAAAGGAACAATGGGAGGATTAAGTGCATTGGTCCCACTTGTAGAGTCTCCAATACGGCATCGAGGGTCATCTTGGCCAATGGAGGTGGGGACTCAAATTTATAGCAATTGAGCCTTGAATCTGGAAGCGACACTATTAAATCATCTTTGGCGCCGCCTGCCCCGATTGCCCCGATTGCGTGAAGGTACTGGGTGCCATTAAATCCAGTGTGTTCGTATACTGTTTCAGTGGTTGGGATAGAGAGTGCTCTATTTGCATTTGATACATGATCTATGTTTCGTGGGCCAACATGAATAATGGGAGAAGCACCGTAGTTCTCAGTGAGCCAACTCATTGATTGATATTTGTCAGTAGGGACAGATATGCTTCTCAAAGGAGATCCGTCTACAAGAGATCCACTGATTACAAATTGTCTTCTAGAGGATATTCCATCTTCATGGGTAACTTCCTTATCAATTGTGGCATTGAAGTTTGTGAGAGGTCTATTCCCATCCTGAGTGTTAACAACCAATGTATTACCTACAACAGAGTACTTCTGACCATTGGCATCCTTACCAGTGGTTTTATGCTTTCCTAGTGCCTTTTTTATTATGGATTTGTTTGCCCCTGCTTTAACAAGCAATTTTTCCAACTTTAGGTACAGATTTTGGTAGTTGTCTCTCAAATAGATCAATTTCTTGCTATTCTTTTGATTGAGAACGTCTTCTGGAGAGGTCTCAATTAGATCGATTAGTTCCTGAAACATACCTTCAACCGCTACATTTTGAACTATTTGATTTGGACTCATGACCTCCCCGAAACTGGGGCATTCGGGGCAGTCTTTAAACTTCTTGCCAATTTGTTCACAGCTGGGGGGCTGATACGTTTGAGCTCTTTCAAACAGAGCGATTGTTTTTGCTTCATCGAAGTCAGGATGTGGCTTGCTCAATTCGAGAAAAATTTCTTGGGCATTCTTTGCTCCCTTGAGAATATATGCGAGTTCAAACCAGTCCGATTGTGAAAGTTTCTTTGCATCCCTGTGACATCTGGAAATGTAATGACATTGCCCCTTGAGAATCTCCAAATTTGCCGAACCTAAATTAATTGATTGGTCTCTGATGTTTTCGGGATACTTTTTAGCTTCTTTTAGAGAATCGAGAAGAGATATCGTTAGCGTCGTATTTTCTTCGATTACATCAAACTCTAGTTCGGAATGTTTAATATCTTCATGATCAAAGTCAGCCATATCCCGAATTTCTTCCATCGTCATTTCAATAGCGTCGACTTTCGCTAGCTCCCAACTGTAGAGCCCCGAAACAGGATGCAGCGACCCTGGAATTCTCATCAGATGATTAACCGTGTAGATGGAGTCATCGATAGTTGGCCATTTTTGTTTGAGTTTTTTTGATAGAGATTTGAGGGATTTAACTAAATCCCCTCTAAAAGCTGGTCCAAAATACTTAAATGGTAGATGAATGTGAAATCCCTTTCTACCAGAAAAGAAAATTCGATATTCCGTGAAATTAAAATGATTTAAAAACTCTAGGGCCTCCTTTTTTGCCGACTCCCCTAAGTCCTCCTTTGAATCAAAATCAAAAACGACAATACCGAGTGCAGGACGGTAGCGGCCCACGTATTCTTTAAATGTGGGCCGGGGTTCTAAATCAAATAAAAGACAATATCCTTCGCCCCTATGCTTGGATAAGCGTTCCGGCAATTCGGATGCGTTGAAGTGCCCCGAACCCAGCCCCTCCTGCCAGTTGCTTATAATTAAATTATTGTATGTTGTTTGCGCTTCCATTTGTTCTCCTTCTTGGAGAACTGTTTAGTCGCACAAAGGTTAGCCAATTTTTGAACAAGTGATTACATCGGCCAGACACAACGATACGGAATTTATACTATTAATTTTCTTAAGAAATATATTGGTGGCCGATATAACTTTTTATTCGAGGTCGGCCAGTAAACTATTTAGAAAGTTTTTTTAAAGCTTTCCGGACTGTTGAATCAACGGGGCATCGAGGCATTGGAGTTATATTGAACCCAGAGTCTTCTACTAGTGAAGGCCAAGTTTCTCTGATCCATTGTGATCTTGCGCGTTCGCTTTTTGCGTTTTTAAATTCATCTTGTTTTGCAGCAAATTTGAGAATTTGAGCAGTAGTGCTCACGCTTTTCTTTTGTTTTCGAACTTTTGTAATCTTTTTATCCGATAAGGACTCGATTGAAATTCTATATAAGTAAAGTGACTCGAGATGCACTTTTTCACTCTTTAAAGAATCTGGGGAACTGTACCAAAGATCCGATTCTCGCTCGGATTCTAGAGCATATGGTGGCTCTGTACGGCCTTTAATAGTTACAGTTGTACTTTTGTTATCCAGGCTACTGGCAAGACTTTCAAAATCAATAATACCTTCAACTTTTGTGATGAACGCATCCTCATCAAACCTTTCAGGAGTCCAATTTATTTGAAATGATCCAAGCAGGGGGATTTCATTTACTAAACACCTCTTGAGAAATTCAGGAAGAGACAATTTAAGTTCTTCGGAAGCAGCTCGAACGGATATTCGCGAGGAAATGCTATTAAGTTCGGTCGACACCAAAATTGATTACGCAACCGAAGGCGGTGGTTCAATAACTTTTAACAACGGAATAGGGGCGAACGTCGTAAGCGCTTAATATTGCTGCAATAAATAGTAATTAATCAATCCCCAACTCAGCCTTGATCCCTTGAACCACGGTTTGTTTCCAAATTTTTCTGTTTTCAGCGTCTAGATTCTAAGAAAGAGACTTCATGGCTCGTCTTTGAAAAACTTATCAACAATCTTTGCAACTATCCCCCATGTAAACCAAAGAACAACCCCAAAGATGGTAAACGAAAGAATCGGATTTTCGACTGTACGTGACACCTTTTCAGCTACGAAGCCGGAGGTTAAAACTGTAATTAAGAATTTTAAAATTTTTAAAAATGGAGCCGCGGTAACTATTAAAATGAATAGCTACCGAGACCCCACCCCTCTATGTTAGTGCATTGGGTAGTTGTGACCGAAAAAGTGATTTTGTATGTAAATGAACAAGCGACTTAGCAGAAGTAGTACGGTACCCAACCCTGAAATCAACAAATAACTGGCCATTATTCCAAATAGAATACGCGATCTTCCTGTCTTGTTCACGTAGTCGCCGACTCTTGAAACGAGTTTCGAAGCGGTGGATTTTATTGATTTCATAAAATGACATTTCTTTACGATTCGAAATTTTGTTGTGATCATCAATCAACGCGCGATGCCCGCTGTAAAAATTCCCAACTATCCGTTTCCGTCCCAAAGGTCCTTAATTCGTTGTGCAAGAAAACTAATGATAAACCAAACAACATTCAGAGCAAATACACAAAGAATGAAAATGCCTGCTCGCTTTAGAGTTTCCAATTTTCAATCCCTGAGCTCTATTGTTCAGTGCATTCTGTTTCGTATCGTACCAGCTCTCCAAAACTATAAACTGGTTTCGTTACGCAATCTTGCTTAGAAGGACGTCGGATTTGGATTGCCTCGGGCGTCTGTTGTTGACTGGGCTGCCCCCAACCGGGTGTTTGAGCGGCTTGTTGGGCGAAACCATTCCAAAAACCTGCACCTTCGCGTTGTCCTTCTTCGAAGCCCTGCATAAAGGATGCGCACGCACTCATGTTAAGTAGACAAACAATCAACAATACTTTTCTCATTTGGTGACCCTCCTAAATTTTATTTCAAATACGCCAGAGACCCACTCGTTTCCGAGGAGAGCACTAATGTCGCTAGATTTTTCTTTAATATTTTCTATTCCTTCGCCAAAACAAAGGTTATCAATGTTTGTATCAAGCGCTTGTGCCACAGTTCTTAACTGAGATAAATTTCTCGGTTGCTTTCCCGCAAGCCAATCGTGCAAGGCATCTCGGCTCACTCCGCTTTTTCGCGCGAGGCCGCTGACTGTCTCATTCTTTTTTTGCATAAATAGCTTCAACTGTTTTGACAGTTTCATTGTTAGTTTCTTCGTCAATAAATTCTATTCTGATTAGCCACTGTGGCTGTAGAACCACGTAAAACAACAAAAAGCCACAGATGCGTGGCGCTACAGCCTCATGTTTTAGTTTCATACTATGAGAATAAAAAGCGGCGCTAAATTGAGTATCGTAAAAAATAAAAGGACTACACAACAAATCACCAGTTCAATCATTTCTTGCACACTTTCCTCACTTTCGTTTAGTTGATAAATCATTTGATTATTCAACCCCGAACCGTGGTTGTTGACGCTTCAATCGTTTCAGATAGATCAACGGGTTTATTCAACCCCATTTGTTTGAGGCTTTTCGAAACACTTGATTTGGATATGCTGAGTCGGGAACCAATCTCTGAAAGACTTAATCCTTGTTTGCGAAGTTCGAGAATTTGCTCGTAACTAGCGGATCGCGGCCTTCCAAGCTTAACGCCTTTCTTTTTTGCTACTTCCAATCCGGCGCGAACTCGCTCACGAATGAGCCCTGCTTCAAATTCTGCAAACGCCCCAAGTAGGTGAGTTAGCAGTCGGCCACTTGCGGTCGTCATGTCTATGTTGTCTCTTATTGAAATGAACTCAATACCGAGTTCGTTCAATTCGCTTAATGTTGCGACTAAATCCTTCAAGGACCTAAAGAGGCGATCCATTTTGTACACGACGAGGACGTTGAAACGTCTGGCCCTGGCGTCTTCAAGTAGCCGATGGAGAGCAGGGCGCACCATAGAGGTGCCCGAACCCCGGTCCTCAAATGACTGGACGTCGGTCCACCCTCTAGCCTCCAAGTACCGGTCAATCTCCAACTTCTGCATCGCTGAATCTTGGTGAACAGTTGATACTCTGACATATGTTGCGATTCTCGGTGTCATGGCTCATTTTGAACGATTTTGACACTTCAAGTCAATACAATTTATTGTGTAACAATTTACTGTAATACACTTTCAACCGATACTGAGTAGATGAAGCAACAAAAAAAGAAGACACCTGCTGACTACCCCATATTTAGCTTTAGATGCTCCAAGGAAGATAAAGATTGGATTTCAAACCGCTTGGATCAGTTAGAAGAGAAATTCAACGAGAGCGCGGGTGTAGACGACATTCTGATTCGCCGTAACGACATTATTATTGGTGCGATTAAACAAGGTCTCGTTAACATGACTAAGGTCAAACGCCTTCGAGGAGACAAATAGTGGATGAGCCAACAGCTCTCCCTATTGGCCCGGACGAGATTCTCCAATGGGTAGAAGGCGCTGCTTTTCATAAAGCCGTTCTAAATGTGCCCGGCACCTATTGGCAGTTAGATGAATCAGTTCTCTTGCAAACATTCAAACCGACAACCATTGACATACTGTTGAAAAATTCATTTTGGAACGAACTACGAAAAGCAGTTCACTTTGGGCATTTTGTTGACCCAGAGAATGTCTACGGAGGAATTTGCTCGTATCAGCATTGGTGGACCGGCATTTTGCGTAAGCCCGAGCGCCTAGCTTGGCTCTTACTCCCGCTTCAAGACATTTCAATCCCGAATCAAGTATTGGCTAGCACGGCTATGGAGCGCGTTTTAGAAGTTCTGGGGTCGAGTTGTGTGGATCGGGAGTCGGGGGAAGTCGATTGGAAGAGGGCTCAGTTTGCCTTTTCGGTGGTTGGGAAAATTCTATCACCCCCCGGGAGCGACGATTCAGCGTCTCAATAATTAAGAGGTTTACGGTCATTTTCTCCCGCACCATGGATCAAGTTGTTGACGGGATATCTATACATTCGAGAAGCAATTTATAAACTGTTTGGTATTCTCTATAAATGGCAAGATCGTGCAACATTCAGGTTCTGAAACAACTAGCAGTAGACCGCGGAGGGTTATGCCTTACTAAAACATTCACCAATTTGAGTGCACACTACGAATGGCAGTGTCGCGCTGGACACCATTGGAAAGCCTCTGGTGACAACGTATTTAGACTGAAGTCTTGGTGCCCAAAATGTGCAAGAAATAGCCCCTTGAGTATTGAAGATATGCACAAAATGGCAATAGAAAAAGGTGGGCTATGCCTTTCCAAAAAATACATCCGTTCATCAGAGAAACTCAAATGGAAGTGTTCATTTGGGCATGTATTTTTTATGAGGAGTAACAAAATTAGATCAGGTGGGTCATGGTGTCCTACATGTGCAAAAGCATCCTATGGATCCTACAGGAAGCATTCGATCGAGATATATCAGAAACTAGCACAGAGCTTGGGGGGCAAATGCCTCTCAAGTGAATACAAAAATAGCGCTACACTAATGAGGTGGCAATGTTCAGCAGGGCATCAATGGATAGCCCGGGCTAGCAGCATAAAGGGAGGCTCATGGTGTGCAGCATGTGCAAATCTCTTACCAGTAACAATTCAAATGGCGCACGAAACAGCAAAAGATAGAAATGGGATCTGCCTTTCAAAAACTTTAAAGAATATCAACTCAATACTAAGCTATAAATGTTCAAACGGTCATGTGTGGCAAGCCCCGTTTAGAAACGTCAAAGAAGGGAGTTGCTGTCCAATTTGTTCGTCTGGACTTTCTGAGCGCATCATACGAAAAGCTTTAGAAGACCTAACTGGAAAGAAATTTCACAAAGTTCGACCTAAATGGCTGCGAAATCCAGAGACTAATATTCCAATGGAACTTGACGGATTTAATATGCAGCTAAAAGTAGCCTTTGAACATCAAGGCATTCAGCATCATGAAGAGGTAGGATTTTTTCATAAAAGCGAACACTCATTTAAGAGGCAGCGTAAACGCGACTCATACAAAGCAAAGTTGCTGGAGCTGCATGGAATTCAATTAATAACAGTTCCTGCACTTCATAAAAAAATTCAACTAAACGAGTTAGAAAATTATTTAAGACGGATCCTCGCTAGCTTGAAAATAAAAATCGTTAGAGAAAGGAAGTTAACGTTTGGTAGCGCCTATGATTTAAATAGTCACGAGAAAGAGATCTTAGAGAATCTCGCACTACGGGCACGTAATCGTGGAGGCACTCTAGCACCCACTAAATATCTAGGATCAATTCACAAGTATGATTTTATATGCGGGAATGGGCATAAATTCAAACTCTCACCCTCCGTACTAAAAAGAGGCGGTTGGTGTTTAATTTGTGGCCAAATCTCTACAAAACTTAAACTTTCCAGTTCCATAGATGAATTTATAGCCCTCGCAAAAGATAGAGGAGGAAAACTGATATCAAAGCATTATGAAAATCAAAATACGCAGATAAAATGGGCTTGTAAAGAGGGTCATACTTGGTGGGCAACGCCCGGAAAAATTAAGCATTCCAAGAGGTGGTGCCCCGTTTGTCGGCGCGGTACAGGAGACCGGAAAAAATTATAGTCTTTCTTGTTGGCAAAATCCGACACGAACCTACAGATATTCTTTAAAATTTATCTCAACTATTACCTGAACTCACCTGTGCCATACCCGAACATCAAGATGTCCAATAATTCAGCAGACTCAAAGTCCTTCCAAGATTTTTTTCGTAGTTTTAGCCGCCGTCTCGCCATCGGATTTTACCTTTGCGCTGGCAGCATAGCTTTGCGAAAGTGCCGTAGCCTCGCGGACCGCAGATCTGGATATATCGTGATCACTATAAATCGTAACCACTCTATCGCTGTAGAACATCAGCATAACTTCGAGAGATTTTTGTTTCCATCGATAAAGGTTGAAGTCCCCAAGTCCTCGTCGTCGTCCTTCGACGCGGCCCATCTTTTCTTTTCGACCGCCAAAATTCTTTCCTAGTTCCGCAACAACGATGTCTTCATTTAGAGTTTCACTGACTGCATTAATTTGAGCAATATAGGCTCCATTGAAAAATAACCCACAGCCATTTGCCACGTTTTCAAAGCTAAAAAACGACTGTTCATGCTCTCCAAAAATGGCTGTTTCGAACAATTTTGTTATCGGCTCCCGAAGACCTTGATCGTAATTCATCAAGCCATACAACTCTTTATAAAGTGAGGTGTATTCAGAGAGGCCGCCAGGAATTTTAATACGGCAGTCTTCGCTTCCTACTATCGGCAAGGCCACCTTAGCCTCCGACACTGCCGTCCCGAATGCAACTCCCCGATAATTCGAGGTCTTTTTTTGAATTGAATTTTTAAGAAGGCGCTTGAACGCCGGAGAGAACTCAGGCCCCGCGCATGCGACATTTAACGTTGCACCAACGCAAACCGCCAAACAAAGACTAGAGTAACGCTTTTTCATACCAACCAATCCTAAATGAAATTCATCAATAAGTCATAGGGGGGGGGCTCATTCATTTTCTCCAAAGAGGTACTCGCTTAATAATCATAAAAACCACAGAAGTAGCAGCGTCAATAAGTTGATGTCCTTCCAAACAACAATGGGTTCAACCAACTCTAGAGTTTGCGGAAAATTTGACTCATTACCTATGTAGTAATCCGTAGCCTCTAAAAGTCCGAATAGCACATATGTTCAAAACTATTCCGTTTTATGTGATCTGTTTTTTCTTAATTTCTGGCTGCAAGAGCAAGTCAGGTGAGCCTGCTAATAACTCTGGAACGGATGATTCTCCTACGATTAAAAAGAAGCTTCCTCTCATTTGGAACTCTGTTTATGGAGCGAACGCAAATACCGAGGTGACTTACGAACAATTCATAGTCGACGCTGCAGCCAAACTTAAAAATGACTCTACATTCTTAGCTGCTACTAAGGGTGATGCGGGTGCCAATGGAGCGCAAGGTGTCCAAGGTGAAACAGGAGCAACGGGCCCGCAGGGCGCTACTGGAGCACAAGGAGTCCAGGGAGTAACGGGGGCTACTGGTGCAGCGGGGGCAACTGGGGCTACGGGTAGTGCAGGAGCGACCGGTGCTCAGGGTGCAAGTGGATTTAAAGTCGGAGTACTTAAAGTGACGAGAGCTGTTGTTGCGGCAAACGGCACGGTAGGCGCTAAAGATGCTGCGTGCAGCACCGAATTTGGAAGTACTTTTGCTTCATCAGACTCATCAGAACTTGCACTTTATGGCAGCACCGGCTTCCCACTCGCCTATTCTATAGCTACTGCAGATCAAGCTTCCGGCAGCTACGTTTTAGGAACTAACGCAACATCAAAATATCAAATTTTTACAAACGGAAGTACTGCTGCGATCCCAGTACTTTGTATTTTTAGTCAAGCTCCGGTTCGAGTGACGAGAGCTGAAGTCAACGTAAATTCTGCCAACAGCGTTAAAGATGCTCAGTGCGAAAGTGAGTTTGGCGTCAAGTATCGCGCGTCATCTCGTGTTGAACATGCGATTAATTCTAGCATCGTGGTCATATCCAAAACGTTTGCTCTAGCGGACTACGCAGACAGTTCCAGGTTGGATTTTAACGTAGATTTCAGAACAACTAATTTTGTCGATGATTCGGGAAATGGAAATTCAACAAGCCAAGTTTTGTGTATGAGGAAAGAATAACTTCCTGTCAGTGTCGGAAAGGCTATTTGACCAATACTCGCGATGAAATACTCAACGATAAATGGAACGGCTACTTAACAAGCTACTTTTTAAAGACGGCGCGTTCTTTGAAGCATATTTCTTCTCCGACTACTGGTTTATTCTTTGTCGACTTTCGCCCATCCTCAGATATTACTCCACAGTTACCAAACGTATCGCAGCCGCCAATGGCGCCGACTCTGGAAGCGTCCACACATTCATGATCAAGTTTGTAATAGGCCGCGATAGAGCCTAAAAGAACAAAAAAAAAGCTACATAGGATGGCTTTTAAATAATTCCTGCCTATTTTTTCGCTAGCGGGTGATTGAATCATTAGTCCACAAATAACTGAAAGGAAAATAACTAAAACGACAGAAACCCAAAATCTCACCAAATCCGAAGCAGGAATATGCCTGTATGCGATCAATCCGAGAAGGGGGGCGGCGGTTGGAAATAGAAGAAACGTAAGTTGCGCTAGCGATATGAAATCCTTATTTTCCTTGAACTCAAGCCAAACTTTTTTTTGGATACTATACGTCTGACCTTGCCAAATTAGGGAGTAGAATATCGTACCCAAACCTAAACAAACTGTAGCGAGTGACTGCCATTCTGAAAATAGTGCCTCAAACATAAAAGTACAATACTCCTTATTTACATGCTACTAAGCTACAGGTGCAGCTGAATTCATCGTACACATGGATTGTGAGTGGGGTCAATATTCCATCTTGCGAAATTTAGATAAGCGGCTTCGCAAGTCTTCATGCGATAGAATACTGATTGCCAGACTAGTTGATCAGCCGCAGTTCTACCCGGTTGACCTTCGAGTTGAGTAATGTCAAAAGTATTTACAAGTTGGGGTTTTCGGCCGCGGCATACTTGAGTAATTGCTTGGCCATTCAAGATTGGAAAGCGGCCACAAATAATTTGCACTGTCTCATAGCAAGCCTTTGTGATCGGATTTTCAAGTGCTTCTTGCGGAATTGGCCAGAGTGCCTCAGGCTTACTGTGTGTTTCTATATTTGCAGTTGCCCAAAACGATTTTCTCCATAGCCGCTCAACTCTAAGGACGACGAATCGGGGGCTGCGTAATCATTACTATTAGGATTACGGCTATATATATTGTGATCTTGGTAGGCACAGCTAACAAGTGTAAAGGGGAACAATATCCAAAGAATGCTTTTCCTCTTCCTATAGACCCTTTTCGCTGAAGAAGAAAAAAGCAATAGAGTTTTGACCATTGAATAAGTTTATCGGTAAGGCCAATGCCAAACTTAATTTAAATTTTTGGTCATTTGTATTTTAAAGGATGTTCACAATAAACCAATTCAACTAGAGACCTTATTATCCTAACAAAAATATTGGACACGAGGCAGTAAGTAGTTTCAATAGCAACTTTCTCCGAATTACTTATTCCTTGTGTAGAATGATAATTTGGAACCTAAGAATGCCCTAAAATCGAGGATTCCATTGTAAACTTTAAGTTAATTTTTGCACACACATATCGATCAACGTTCACCGTGAAACGAGTCTGACGTCACAAGCCGACAAAGGGGTCTTCAGGCGTCACGTGAATATGACTAACCAACGACCTTTCAATATGCCGAAAAGTTACTAACATGGATACCTAGGTCGCAACTCTTCATGATAAATCCGGTTTGCATCGCGATTAACTTGATCGCTATCAATGTTAAATTGTTTCGTGGACAGAGTCGTTAATGACATATTTATAATCGAGTCTTGACCAATCACAAAACTTGGCGATTTGGGTAGATTGCGAGCAACCGCTATGAGGTGTGATAGTGGTATGAGAAAAAATAATGGGTGCTTTCCTCCACGAATAAACTGCTCTTTCATTTGGCCGATAAGATCTTCGTCAATGTAATTGTATGCGAGTTGGCCATCAGCGATTGCGATCATGAAAAAGTGCTCCTGAGTTTTCATCCAAATAATCGGCGGATGCTGCATAAACCCCTGATCGAAGGGGAGTTGTACCGGTGAGTCTAGTTTCAAATAGTAAATCGAAGAGGGTAGGTTGAATCCTTTCCCCAGCTGATAGGCCTTTTGCAACAGCTTGAGATTTGCGTCGGACAATTGATTACTTCGCAATAAATTCTGGTATTCAGGATATTTGTGATTCTTTCGGTGACTATCAAACCAGTTCATTCCATAGAATATTTTACAAAACCAAGTCGTAAGAAGTTTAACGGGTTCACTCGATGGAATATGCATTATTTCAGCTGATAAATGCATTTTCTCAAGCACATCTGAGTGAGTTGTGACACTACTTAAAAGGTTTAAGATTCTACTCTCGTATCTCGAGCCAAATTCATTATTGCACCTTTGGTGGGCGTCAACTTTAATTCGACTGTATGTAATGCTCTCACCGTCTGACAGCGTAACTTTTTCATTTTTAAGGGAGTGCTGGTTTAGAAAGGAATCTGGAAAAATGTGCTCATCGTGGCTTTTTCCATCGATATTAAGGCCGCATAAAAAGCAGACTTTTGTTCGATCCATTATTTGCTTTTATGGCGAATTGAATTCATGTTTCAAGTAAATGTTTAAGATGGGTAACGTCAGCTAATTTTGGTATAAAAATCGACCTGGAAGTGACTAATTGTAGTGTGCCAGATTTGTGCCAGAACCCACGCCAAAAAACACCAAAATGGACGGTAACGGTCAGTAAATAAAAAGTGATCTAACCATTTGTTATAGTTACAAAAACATTTCAATTTCGTGAGTTTAGGTTATTCATCAGGTCTCGCCTTCACTCTCCACCACGCAAGCGCGGCAAAAGCTGCCAGCGGCAGGTTTTAAAGCGATGCGTGCTCGAGTCGGAGCGAGAGCGACGACGGAGAGCAAATTTACAAAGAATCAATTCGAGTCTTAAACCCACTCCATTAAGTCGATGTTGAGCTGCAGTAGTTTTTTTGCCGGTGCCTTTGCGACATCTTTTTGAATGTCAGCAAGCAAATCGGCAATTTTTTCTCTGATTTTTTTTCGAGTTGTTTCGTCAGCACTGAAATAAACTCCGAACGAATAGTTTTGAGCCTGCGCTCCAGCAAATGATTTTTTTTGAATTTGTTCAAGTGCACGCAATCGAAGTGTTGTTTGAAATTGATAATGCAGCGTAGATTCTTCGGGAAGATGCCAGTGGATTTCTTTGGCAATAAGTTCACCGCGATTTTTCAAAAGCAGATTTAATGATGACAGTAACTCAAGGTTAAATTGGAGAAATTCAGAACTTATACCAAAAAGGTTTTCTAATGATTTATGATTCTTTTGAAACTGTGAAATTGTGAGTGCCATGTGAATCAGCGGTGCAAATGGATTTGAAAAATATTTATAAATGAGTTCGGTCTCAGGCGGATTTTCTTTTAAACCTTTTTTCACATCGGCTCGGATATTTGCTTCTGTCTTTAGATTTTGATCGCGAATTTGCTCAAGTTCTTTTGCAATATTTTTTTTTCGATCTTCCAAAGTTGATCGCTCCCACTCATAAAGTTTCTCAACAAATTGAAAATCATCAGATGGGAAATCAAGGAATCTAGCGGCCGAAAAAAGTTGATCACGATTGAAGTGTGCTCGTCTTCCTAGCACGGCGGAAAGATAGGTTTTTTGAACACCGCAGGCTTCTGCAAGTTTAGAGAGGCTTTTGATCGATCCTGAGCTCTCTTTTCTCAAGAGAGCTACTTGGCGGAGTAAACTCCTGTAATCTGTATAACGATGAATCTTCATTGTTAATTATTTATATAACAAAATAAGTTTTTGCTATTATAAAATAAATGCATTTTTAGATGTCCTTGGCTAGAAGTGCATTGACTAGGAATCAAGAGAAACGATACAAGGAGCAACTCTCTATGAAAAAATGGTCTTTTTCACTAACATACTTCCTCCACTGGTTTTTTATGACCTCAGCGACGGCGGGAGGTTGGGTGAGTGGCGGAGGGGATGCCACGTCACTTGAGTTTATTTCATATGGTTATAGAGTTTATGACTTTGTAAAAACTCGACCTGAAGTCAAAGTCCATTTTTCATTGGACCAGTTCAAATCCAACTTAGATTTAGTGAGTGTGAATAGTAAAGAATCTCTTTTTTTAGATGGTGTTGAGAAGGATGAGATCAACTATCCTTTTTTAAAACTCATTGATGTCAATCGTGCAAATTGGCAAAAATTGAGTGGCTCTCAAAAAGCCGCCCTCGCTCTTCATGAATATTTAGGGATGAGTTTTTTGGACAAAGCTTACGATTTGAGCGTGCCTGTCTTGTCAGCACTTTCTAAAGAAGAGTTAGAGGATATTGCCTCTTTTAGTTGGCGTTGCAAGTCTGAAAAGCCAATGAACATTGAAGGTTTCAATATTGCCCAACCCATATTTTACATGTTCAATCTGGGTAGGCATGTTTCGTGGCTAAACATCGAAGGCGCAAGCGGAGAAAAAGCTTTTCAGAATTCTGAAAAGTGCACCCGTACTTTGGGCAATACCGATTTTGGACCGGGCACTGTGATGGAAGAAATCCATTGTGGAGGCGAAAGAGGATTTGTACACGTTAATTTAGAGACGGTGGGCTCTCAGCCTTCTAATCATTTTGTGAACATTGCAATTTTAGGCAAAGGTTATGGGGATGACGATGATACTCACGTGCTTGAACTCATCTATTACACCGCGCCGTTAAGCTGCGAAAAAATTAATCACTAAATTATACAAAAGAGTTTTGCATCGAGAAATATCAGGGGAATTTTATGAAATCGAATTTATTGGCGCGCCTTTTTTTGGGAATCTTGTTGAGCATTTCGGCTTGTGGAAAAAATGCGGATGAATATTATCCGTTTGAAAGTTATGACAAATACAATGAAAATTACCAACTGAGAGATGCATGGTTAAAAGGGAACGGACTTCCCATCAAAAACTTGGCAGACGGACTGTACATCGCCTCAGACGCTAAGAATTCGCGCATTCCAATTTTAAAAATTCAGGTCACCGAAGAAAATTTATGGAACTCAAACTATCAATTTTTGAACTTATCAATTGTTAGTACCCTTGAGTTGGGTGGCGACTCATATCTTAATTTTGCTGATGAAATTTCGACAAATCTCATTGCAGATTACGAAGTTCAATTGGGTGGAGGTTCGTCGCATCTTGGAATGTGGAATATCCATCTCGCATCAAGTTCATTGAATTTACCTATCGCTCGTGAGTATTGGAGAACGGATTCCAGTAAAGAGTTTCAGTCAGGGATTGATTACAGTTCCATAGTGCTTGCCAATGACAGAATTTTAGAATCAAGTTATAAAATTGCAACAAGTGATGACATTGAGAAATTGTTTGAGGGTGAAATAAAAACTTCATTAGAAAATACTTTTGAATTTTCTCCGAATCAAACTTCAATTTTAAAAACACGCTCTATTTGTGTAAAATTAACTGGACTAGATTGCGCGCGATGGATTCGAGACAATGAAGCTCATTGAATCAAAAAAAAATCATCAAAGGCTTCTGGCTCATACTGAAAGCTCTATTTACTCTTCCATCGCCGCTAGAAAATCTTGGTAAGCTTTTGGCGCGCCTTCGTTTTTACAGAATGTTTCGATAGATTTTAAATCGTGTTTTTGATCATGGGCCACAAGTGCTGCTTGCGCCAACGATTGACGATCTTTCCAGTGAATATAAGCTGCAAGTCGATCCTTGATACAATCTGTAGGAGTGAGGAGTTTTAAAGTGTATTTGCCAACTTTGAGTTCCGAAAACTTGTCGATACGTTCGTCTCCAATGGTCATTGATGAGCCTGGAAATTCGACAAGGTATTGTGTTTCGGGATGTTCAAAAAGCCGCGATCTGCTTTGATTGTATCCGAGGCCTTCCATGACGACTTTAATTTGTTTTCGATCGGCGAGGGTGACAAAGTCTAGATCGAAACTTTCAAATTTATTGGCAGTATATATTGATACGACGCTACCGCCTGAAAGAAAGGCGTCCATGCCTTGGTCTTTAAGAGTCTGGCAAATGTACGCACCAAGTTCTGCGATGCTCGTATCTCGCGTAATTTTCACTTAGGAAGTCGCTTTCCAACTCGCCTTGGGCGCTCGCGGGTTAGGAGAATCTTTTCAAGTTCAGCCTTTGGTAAGAATTTGGAGGCTTTTTGCAGCAGACCTCGCAACTCATCTAAATAAAAACAGCGGGAATTGAATGAGTAGATTCTTGTTTTTCCTACAAGACGGCTCGATAGAATTCCTTCAACGGCAAATCTTTCCAGCTGGCGTTGAACCTGGTTGACTGGAATGGAGAATGCTTTGGCTATCGCTAATGGATAACTTGACTCTCGGAGCTGTAGAAAAATGAGCGCCTTAGGAGCCGTGACATTGCCAAAGAGTCCTTCAAGTATCATTACCTTATTATAAGGTAATATTACCTAAAGTAAAGGTAGACATAAAGGTGTCATATAATCAGAATCTGTCCAATATTTTTTCGAGCTAATGTACTGCTATTATTTGTAAAAATGAATTCCCATTGACCATTACAACGCCTCGCGCTATCCGGCATCCACTCATGAATAGATATCTCCTTTCAGTATTGTTGGGGCTCGCCCTTTCGACATCGCCTTTTGCAAGCTCACTTGATGAAGGCAGTCGATTAAAAAACCTAGAATCTCTTGTGACTCATCTCATTAAAGACCAATCAATGGTTGGTATTGCCAGTGGTCATCTCGAAAGCGGGCGCCCTCATTTCTATAACTTTGGAGAAACAAAACTCGGCAATAAAATTAGCCCATCTCAAAATGATTATTTTGAGATGGGTTCGATTACGAAAACCTTCACCGCCACAATGCTAGCGCGAGAGATCTTATTAAATCGTGTGAAACTAACAACAACCGTCGGTGAGCTTTGGCCCGAGCTGAAGGAGAAAGATGTCGCCAAGGTCACCTTGGAACAGCTCGCTACACACTCGTCTGGACTACCAAGAATGCCAGACAATTTTGCCCCCACTGATCCCCAAAATCCATATAAAGACTACGATGAAGGCGCTCTGTTTGCATTTCTGCAAAGCTTTCAATTTGAAAAACCAGTACCAACGCAATTACAAGTTTCACTCTTGTTCAAGGCGGATCATTTATATTTACAAAACGTTAATAAGGACTTTTTAATATGATGAAGGCAGTTACAATTCGGACATTGCATGGTTTTAAGTGTCACAAAAACTGTGTAATCGTGATGTGACAATTGAATCGAATTTCGTGACCAATTTGTGACCAGTTGCCTCTCAAAACACACCATATTGGACGGTAAGGGGCCAAAATCAAAAAGTGAATTAACCCTGACATTTTCACAAAGTCGCTCGGAGTCATTCCCATTCTATTTGTAAGTACAGGGTAAATTGTATGATGGCGATAAAGGAAATTGGGTGAATATCACATGAGTTTTATAATGCTAAATTGCTCATAAAATTTAACCACTTTGAGCACAATGAAACATTCTCCACAAATTGAGCTACAGCGCTAGTTTGGTTGTTTTGAGTGACAAACCTCTTTGATTTTTGCGGGTTTCCACAAGGTGTAACCGCACTATCGCCCATCCTGGCTTTAACCAAGACATCTGGACGAATTTTTGCACAGAAAAGTTTCATACATTTTGTGTTTTTTTATATACAGGGTAATTCCTTATGCAAGTATATTAAGCTACTTCAAGTTCAACTTTTAATTTATCTGCAAGTGACCTGGGCGTTTGTCTATCCCCCCGTGGACCTGAACATTTTTCTAAACCAACAAGTCCAACTTCAACAAGTAGCTGTACGTCCGTATGTATAGATTTAAAGTCACGCCTTAAGAGTTTTGACAAAGCGAGAATTGAGTCAGGCTTCTTGTCTCTAATTGTTTTCCAAACCTCAAGGCGCTTAGGCGTTAGAACTGCCGAGACTGCTTCTAAAGATTCAAAAAAGGCGCCCTTCAGAGTCTTACGTTTTTTTCCATCTTCAAACACTGCCTCAAGTTGTTTACTTGCATCTTCATAAAAGGAATCACGTGATTTAATGACGATCTTTTTTGTTTTCATGAATTCTCCTTTTTGTCGAACCGATCAACGTTTCTTTTAAAATCCTCAAGCAGTTTACGGACGCCTTTGAACTCATAATCCTTTTCAACTTTACCTAGGTGCACGTGATGTCCCTTTGGGTAGTGGTTGTCGAAAAGAACAAGGACATCTTTTGCCATTGGGTCGACCAAAACCAAGCGGTAACGAATGCCATCAGGGTACATGGCTGAAGCTTGAACTTTCCAAACCTTCAATTCTTCAATGCGGCCAGACTTGTGGGTCAGCTTTTGGTCTAAAACGAGCTGCGACGCTTTACCCTTCTTATCTATGTCATATGATGCCATATAATTTCTCTTTTTACAATTTGAAATATTCGCTTATTCGCCAAAAAAAAACGATGCGAAATGAGTAGGGCAACAGGCCAATAGATCTGGATTTCAATCGCCAAAATATTTCGCTCGCCCACTTAGCAAGTTCGTGACCACGCCCCTGGCATTTCGTGACTAAATGTCACGAAATGACTGGCGGCGTGCTTCCCCCTGTGACCAGTTGCCTCTCAAAACGCACCAAATTGGACGCTAAGGGACCAAAATCAAAAAGTGAATTAACCGTTTGTTATTTTTAAAAATTTCTGTGATTTCGTTCACTTGCAAAATGGTGTTCCAAGGACCTTCACTCTCCACCATATTTTTCTTTAAGGTCTTAAAAATAAAGACTCTTTGAGATGCTTCTAGGGTCATCACTTCACTTTTCCTACCCTATCCTAGCTCCACTGCTTTTTTTGCTTGGAAAAGGGCAAGCAAGTAGTGAGGGGTGAGGTCTTGTTTTGCTGCCACTTCAGATTTGAAGGCACTCAAAAATTTCTCCAATTGATCAAAGCTCATGAACCTTTTTTTGTTTCTATTTTTTTGCTCTTGGAGCTTTTGGTGATTCACAATGCTGCTAAAGCTTGGAGGGCTCTTGAGCGCTTTACGCCAAAACGACAACTCCTCCGGCTCCCCTCAAGTGAGGGAGTGCGTGCGGGTTGCCGGGTTAGGATTGGTGCAACAAAAAGCTAGGTTTAGTTCAGGATGATAGAAATGCTGGCACTTCTGGCTGTTCTGGGTATAATTTTAATATTGCTCTAGGGAACAGCGATTTGCGAAGTCGAACAATCCTTGTAGGATATAAAAAGTGAAACAGATATTTTTCGTCATAGTTGGACTTGGCATTGCTGCACAATTCATGATTCCGAAGGAAATGCCTTATAGAGGTCTAGTTGTCTTTCTTGCTCCGATTACATTGCTAGTTCTGATTAATCTCGTATTTAAGATTTACCTTCGACTTAGCGGGTACAAGCGGCCCGAGTCACCACCCAGTGATCACCAACCTTGACCACGGAGAATACTTGTTTGGGCTCAGGCCAAATCCCTAATTAAATTTTTGTTCCCTGCTTGTTCAACTCCGGCTTTAAATCAATTTCTCAAAACTACTGCTTTTTAGGGTTAGTTATTATTGGAAGCTACCAAAAAGTTTAGTCTTTCGGCCCCAATGGCCATAATTTTATTATTGGATTTTGCTAGCACCGTTCGGGTAGGCAGGTAAGTTGCATAATTTCTCCACAATCTTTGGTTATCATATTCACATACTCCAATGAACCGCCTCCAGTAAGAGTACTTTGTGAAAATTAAAAAAAAGGAGAGTGAGCTGTGAATATAAATAAAATTTTTGTTTGTATGGTTACTTTGAGTATTGGGACATTGGCTTATTCATATCAGGGCAATGCGAGTCGGCGGCCGGCCTCTGCTATGTTGAATTGTGTGGCCGAAGATGGGTCTACCGTTCAGGGCACGATTAACGACAAAGATGAAGTTTCGCAGATTAAATTCCGCTCTCGCATGGGAGACAAGGGGAACGGTAAGTTTATTAGTTTTCCAGAGGCTAGAGTCGTTGGGCTGGATTTTAAAGCCGGCTCTAAAACCTTGGTAGCTTCATTTGTATTGATTAATAAATCCCAGATACTGGCGGCAGTGAGCAAGGGAGTCTTTGTAGACGGTACAGGTGTGTATGAACTCACCGAGTGCACCGCCGACATGTAAATCTAATTAACCTTTTGCTCCCTGCTTGTTTAACACAGGCTTTAAATCAATTTCTCAAAACCACTGCATTTTAGAGTTGGGTTTTGTGAATTTTCAAATGAAAGCTCAGCTGAAATGAACCAAATGGGTTTAAAGAATCTTCGCAACTTTGATAACAATGCAATGACGATTTTGGATGATCAAATCACTATTTTGTGGGCAAATTTCTAGATTCCAAAATATGGGTGAGTTGGGCGATCTCGCGCTGCTGAACGATTTCTTCTAATTGCCAATAAAAACAATAAATACATATCGATAAGAGAATATTTGTCGTTCTCAAAGATATCCATTGCCAAAAATGTTTACAGTGTATACATAGTATCGAGTCTGCAGTTAAGCGACAAAAAACGAAAGCGAGCCGATATGAATCTTAAAATTTTAACCCTTAGCCTTTTGATTCCAGCTTGTTCCTCGGTGAACAATCTTAGCAACGCAAAAACGTTGGCAAAAGACGAACATCAAACGTTGTTGGGGGTCAGTCTTGTTGGGCAAAGTGATCCTGAAAATATTGGTCCTGCACTAGACGTGGTTCACCGATATGGATTTAGCGACAGCGATGAAGGCGTGCTTAAAGCGAGCAATACGCTGACAGCCTATTCGGCAAATTATAAAAAGGCATTGATAAGCGGACCTTCATTTTATCTCGCAACAGGATTGGGGATTGGTTATTCGCAGTATTTACGGAGAGAAGCCGATCACCCCATTGACACCTACGAATTTTCAGTTCCGCTGTATTTGGAAAAAATCCTCACAGAAGAATTGTCTATGCTCATGGGCTTAAGGCTTGCTCACACGCAAGTCTCTCAAGGAGTGCTTCCGAATTTCCAAACGGTTATGATGACTGCCGGCACCCGAGCAGGAAAAAAATCTGGTTTACATTTTGAACTTGGCTACGGGAAGACTGCCGAAGCTGATGTTCCGAACCTCTGGCAGTTAAGCACCGGGCTCTTTTTTTAGTTTGAAAATTTATTCACGTGATTTTGCAACTTTCGGATGCATGAGCACGAAAAAAAAAGCCTCTCCATCGGGAACCTACAATGCAGCCAAAAGACAAAGCATCCCTGCCTTTAGGCAAAATGAAATTTGGATGATAGGAAAAACGAAGTAGCTCGAAAGAACTTCGGTCTTCCTGTCATTTGGTCTAGTGAACTTTAGTGACAATCCGTCTGGAATCCTCTTATCATGATTTCAAATTTGGAATTTTTAAGAGATAGGATTAAAGATGAGCGAAACATCTACTGAGATTAAAGTATTTTGGAATAACTTCATAAATGCGAATTCAAAACTTGAATACTTGAGACAGCGTGAGATCGATGCTTGGAGCTTTGGTAATACGCCTGAAATGGCTGATCATTTGGTGGGCTTGGTATTGGCGGGAAAAAAGATCGCAACTTGCAGTTTGCTCCGAGTTTACCAAGATGAGTCAATTGCCATTCCTAGCGTTGGAGTCTACAGCATCATTTGTGATGGTAGAAATCACCCTAAGTGCGTTGTCTTTTATACGGATACTTTTATTTGTAAGTTTAATGAAGTTACAGAGAAGCATGCCTATGAAGAGGGGGAGGGCGATCAAACCTTGTCGTACTGGCAAAAAGTCCATCGCGAGTTTTTTGAACCCTATGGTAATTTCAGAGAGAACGAAGAACTTTTGTGTGAAAGATTTAGGGTCGTTTATAAATAGGTTTATTCACTAGTTGAAATTTTATTCCCTGCTTAAAAGCTGACGACTGCACTGACTACTGATTTCCTGACCCCGAACCTGATCCTCTCATTCCCGATCCCCGCCCCGAGGCAAAAGGTGACTCAATGTCACGTTTTGATTGGCGGCGGACATCCGTCCTCAGAGTCTATTCCTTTCTCCTCCTCCCTGCTCATTTGTCTTAGGCTTTAAATCAATTTCTCAAAACCATTGCATCTCGACTGTGCTCTAAATTTTTTTAAGATTTGTTTTATGGACAGCCATATTTCAGTATCTTATTAAACGACATCGGAGAAATTGAGATGGAAAAATTAAGAGCTACTACTGCCTTTTATAATGTTCAGAATATGGATCGCGCTGTTAGGTTTTATACGGAAATTTTAGAAATGCCGCTGAAAGTGCGATTCGGAAATAACTGGGCCGAAGTTGATGCAGGTTCCATTTCAATCGGCCTTCATCCAACTGAAGACGAAGCACCCGTAGCTTCTGAAGAAGGCGGCGCTACAGTTTCGTTTGCTGTTCCCAATCTTGAATCTTTTGCGGCGCAGCTGACATCTAAAGGGGTGCAGGTTGGCCAAATTCGCACTCCACCTCGCGGAAAATTTATGATGGTTAAGGACTCTGAAGGTAACTATCTCCATTTTATTGAATTCTCTGACGAGTGGAAAAAAGAGAACTCTTACAAGGCTGGGGTTTAATCCCTGATTAAAATTTTGTTCCCCGTGCATTTACCTTGGCAAATAAATCAATTTCTCAAAACCACTGCATTTTAGAGTTAGCTATTGTGAATTTTCAAAAGAAAGCTCGCGTTTTCGACTCCGAGGTCCAAAATTTTATGATTAGTTTTGCGAACAATACTTATTCGAGGATATACTTCGAAGCATGTTGCTATCTTCGTGGCTGGTTTTTCTAATCATTTTTGTTGCATGGCTTTTACTTTCTATTGCTCCTGCATTTCGTAAAGCATTTGAAGATCGACTATTGCCCGCGGATAAAAAGCGAGGAACATCTGTATTTCCTGTTTTCCCGTTATTCCCAGCCATTTTTTCCGTGATCTATTCAAAGCTAGACTCAACTGGTGTCTGGGACGAAGTTTTAGTTGGAATACACGGAATAATTTTGCTGTTTGCTCTTATAGAAGTAATTAGATGGAAAGTACGTCTTCGTAAGGCAAAAAATGAAGAAACAAATCCCTAAACTTTAACTTGGACTCCGCCCTTTAGAGCTCGGAAATCATAAACGCCCCGTCGGACCGAAGTCCGACGGGGCGTTTTGTTATTCAATTGCGAAATTTTCGATCCAAACAGGTGCCTGGAATCTAGAGTTAATAAATCGCAATGTTTTTGCTCTGATCTGATGAATAGGCACACCCACCGGGGCGCTGCTCCGCAGCCAGCACACCAGAGTGAACGTCGAATCCGTTATAAGATAGCTTGTATTCAACTGAGCCTAAACATCCCATATCGCTAACGGAGACACGTAACAGTACCATTGGGCAATTGAGGTCTTCCAACTCAAGGCTTCCATCTGGCGAGTTCTGCGTAGGCATTGACCATCCATAAAGAAATTGACCCCAAGGTCGCACTACGCACCCGAGAGAGTAAGAATACTCAAACGGAGCGCCATTGCGTTTCACCTCGAGACGAAACTTTTCCCCCCTACCTCCTGCATTGTCCGAAATAAATCTATCAGCATAGGGAGTATGCCAAGTAGCCGGGCGGGTGAGGAGCTCTAATTCTTGAACGGTGCTCATTGGATTGAACAATTGAGCTGTTGTACGTCTGACGTTTCCGGAGTTATCGGCTGAATTTATCGTACGCTCTAATTTATACAAAGCTTCATGAACGAGAAAGGCGGTCTGATTTGTGAGCGACAATGCATTGTATACATCGCTAGAAACCACCAAAGACCCACTTTTTTCGTAATAACCCACAAGCTCCAGCGAGCATCCTATAGGGACAACAACTGCGTACTCGCTTCCCAAATCATTGCCAGGAGCAATCGAAACCCCTCCCGAAAGAAAATTCATATTACTTCGAATGTAGGTCAGCGCCGAAACGAAGTCTCTTTGCAGAGCAACATCAAACGAAAGGCGTCGGACAACTTCGGCAAGTTGATTATCCAATGATCCGGAACTTTCAGGTATCGTGATCTGACTACGAATCCGTGCTTCATAAAACTCAAGCATTTCAGCCGATACAATAGCGTTACCCTGATTGCGGCATACAACTGTAGCACCTCCGCCGCTCGTATCGCCCCCGATCTCAAACAGTCCAGGAATAGGGCTACCCAATGCAACATATGTTGCGCTAGGCAACGCAGCCGGCCCTGTGTCTGCCTGCTGACCGCAACTTAAATGGGAGAAATATCGTGGACGATTTGATCGCTCTGGCCCCCCTTATACGAGGAGACGGATCAAGTGAACATTTTAAGAAGACATTGCGTAGGTCCGTAGAACATTCGCTAGACAATCTTTGACTCTAAACTCTGAACTGAGCTCTGCCCGCTAGACTTGGGAAATACGAAACGCCGTAATTCAAAAGTGGCCCCGTCATTTTTTGCGGTCGAAAGTCTGAAGTCTGGCGGGCAGAGTTGAACTCGATTTCTAGATTTTTAGTGCGCGGCTAGTCACGTCTTGCCACAGGCTCCAATCGCGGAAAACGTGTGCGAAAATTAGGCCAGCAAATACATCTTCCATTTAGGCAAGAACTTAAAGGTCCACGCTGTTTTGCAATCGACGGATACTCACTCCATGCAAATCCTTTTGCCAAGCTATCGAAACGCAAAAGCTCAAACGCCTGATCGAATACGTTGCTCGTCCACCATTAGCCAATGAACGAATCACCCGTACGCACCAAGGTGATGTTTGCCTTAAACTCAAAAAAACATTCAGTGACGGCATAACTCACATCGTGTTTACGCCACTGGAATTGATCGAAAAGATCTTAAGTCACATTGGTATCCCGCCTGACATTCCTGAAGTCACTGAAGCCCGAGCACCACCTCAAGCATCCTTTGAGTGGTAGCTTGGTTCTATACTTTAAGAATTTAAGAAATCCATCGGGACAACGGATGGCTCCATCTCCAACCCCCAAAACATGCGTCTGACGGCTAAAACTGACCAGAATCAACGGCCAAAAACTGTCATCACAACGCCAGTCACCGAGGAAACTTGCGAAATCCCCGCAAAAGACACGTACGCACGGCGCAGAGCGGGTCCTGTTAAAAATATAGGTAATGATTTACCGTTCGCTCGTGGAAAACAAGAGCGAAGTTATTTTTAATGAAATTGATCAAATCAAAAGTCAGTATCAGGTTGAAGTAGGGTCGCATCGCAAGGCGTGGCCTAAAAGTATCCGTAGTCGAGTGATAGAATTGCAACGCTTAGAATTTTCTAACCGTCAGATTTCTGAACGAACGGGCATTAGTTCAAAGACAATCTATTCATGGAGCAGCTCATGGGTTGCAAAGTTAAACAAGCAAAGTAAAAAAACTGATTCAAAATCTTTGATTGCAGTTCCGACACCAACAAAATTTATTCCAGTACAAATTTCCAATGCGCCTAGCATTCATCCAAAGAAGTCCATTCATGGGGTTCAAAAGGCAGTTTTAAACCTAGATTTAGGAAATGGGATGAAGATTGAATCCGTATCCGTTGAGTTTGTAGTGGAACTTGTGCATCGATTGAAGGTTCGAGTATGAGTTTTGAACTTCGCGAGGGTCACAGGGTTTTTGTTTACAGTGAGGAAGTGGATTTTCGAGCGGGATTTGATCGTCTGTCTTTGTTTGTGCGGGAAAAGATGCGGCGCGAGTTAGTTGAGGGAGATTTGTTTTTATTTTTGGGTCGGAATCGCAAAAGATTAAAAGCGCTTTGTTACGATGGCACGGGTTTATTGTTGTTGTCAAAGCGGCTTGAGCGAGGGCGATTTATGTCGGTTGAAGATGTTGAGAATTTTGAGTTAACGATTTCAGAATTAAATTTACTGATGTCTGGTGGAAAAGTTTGTCGAAAAATATTTGGGGAAGAAGTGTTGACGAAAAAGCAAAGTGGGTACAATTTAAAAGCACTTCATCATGGTGCCAATTGAGAAAGAAAATAACGTCGAAGTTTTAAGGCAGTACACGTTATGGCTTGAGGCTCAAATTAAAGAGTTATCACTGGAGAATAAAAAATTAAAAGGGCACACAAGCGGCGACAATTCACAAGAGTGGCTTGATATAAGACTACGTGATCAGCTGACTAGACTTAAGCAAAAGTTTTTTGGATCAGGGCAAGAAGCTCTAAAAGAGCGTGAGGACCGTCCCGTGGGTCACGAGAGTGCGCAGTTAAAGTTGCATGGTGAGTATCCCCAAGAAGGCAAAGAATTGCCTATTCAAGGTTTAAAATCCATTGATGGACCGACGGTGTTTATTTGTAAGATGAGTGATCGGCAGTTGGCCGTTGAAAGTTTATCGCGAGGGATTACGGTTGCAGGGGCTAAGGCTTGGGATGAAGTGAAAGATCTGTATCAGGAGTCCAGAGAAGTTACGACATTTGAGCGCGTGTACAAGGAAGTACTCATTCGACAGTGTAAGTACCGGCTAAAATCTGAATTTAATAACACGGATAAGGAAGTTTTAATTACAGCACCAGGGATTGCAAAGTTACGTGCTGGATCAAGGTACAGTGTGGATTTTGCGGTTCAAGTGGTGAGCGACAAATATGAATATCATCTTCCGCTTGAGCGGCAGAGGCGAAAGATGGAATCGCAGGGATTAGATGTTGATACTAAAACTTTATATTCGCTTTGTGAAGTTGTAGCAGAGCATTGCAGATCAATTGAGACGGAAATCAAAAAAGATATTTTTGATGATTTTTGTGCAGTTCATATTGATGAAAGTCCATGGCCGATCATTGGAGCTGAATCGAAGAGTTACATGTGGGTGGTATCAAACAGACGAGGAGCTAGCTTTCAATTTGAGCCGACAAGATCGGGGTTAGTCGCAAAGGAAATGCTTAAAGATTGCAGAGGTGCAGTTTTAAGTGACGGTTTTAGTGGTTACAACCGAATCAAGGGTGATGAACGGTACCGAGTTGGGCATTGCTTAAGTCACGCAAGGCGTGAGTTTTTTGAGAGGATTCCCGATTTTCCAGAGGATGCAACAAGAGCGGTAAAAATCATTGATGAGTTATTTGCGATTGAAGCGAAGGCAAAAAGTTTTGATGAGCTTCGTAAGTTACGCAAAACCGAATCGCGTGCTGTGGTTGAGAAATTTAGTCAGTGGATGATTGAAACATCGCCAAAATATCTTCAGAGTAGCGGGATTAATCAAGCGATAAGTTATGTGATGAAGTTTTGGGATGAGCTGACACTTTTTTTAGAAGATTTGAGCCTGCCACTGTCAAACAATGATGCCGAAAGATCGCTAAGACACGTTGTAATGGGGCGAAAGAATTTCAATGGATCAAAAACCATAAACGGCGCCGACACCGCAGCATCGATTTACACGGTTATAGAAACGTGCAAGCGAGTGGGAATACAACCATCGAATTATTTAAAATATTTGATCGAAGCCCGTTGGTACGGCGACAAAGTTAAAACACCTTTTGAATATTCAATGGAAAAACTTGGCCCAAGCAAAAAAGTCATATTTCCTGCAAAAGACGATTGGAAAATTTAGCTTTCAAGACCCGTTCCGCGCCGAGCGTACACTTAAAACGCAAAAACGCCTAGAAGGGTTTCCCCAATTCGGCGTTCATCATTCCCGAAGTCAAAAAGTTGGCGATAACGAGAAAAACTAGGGACTATCGATACACCCAACTAATAAGTCCGCTAGTTGTATTCTGAAGTTCTGGGTAGTCTGGCGGATCTCGGAGACTCGAATTTTCACAAAGTATTGCTAGATCTAGGGAGGGATCCTCTTCGTTTATCAATTCAAGGTTCCACTCGGGTTTGGAGCCCACCTCTGCGTCACTTCTGTTTAGTGAATACGAAACCCCAACGCTCTTAATTTTAAGTACCGTGCCGGATTTTAACGTAAATTTTTGTTTCGTTCTATTTGCCAAGAAACAGAAGGGAGAGTTACTGCCCACTATCGCATCTTCCGGTAAAAGCTGGCCATTTTGTATGTAAAGATAATCTGAGCTAGAGGAAAGATCAGCTCGAACGTGTAACTCTATGCTTTTAAGTAGACGATCTGGAGTTAGTTGCGACCCAGGCCAAGTTTCAGGCCGGCGTGGCCGAGATTTAACTGTAAGAGTGTTAAAGGTGATGAATTCACCAAACAACGCTTCAAATTCACGAATTGTCATCTCCTCCAGTCCCGAGGGCGATGGTCCCCAACAATATAAAAGAAGCATGGGGGCAACTGCACGAATGTCTTTTGGCCCCAGTGTAATTTGCGTAAACCATTTTCCGTCAGACTGAAGAGTGCTGAAACTATTTGAAATTGATTGAATTACATAAGACTCAACTAATTTTAAATTATCGCCTGACGAAGAGTAATCAAGGGGTCTAACTAAGCAGTAAGGCTCACTTTCGACAGGACGCATTCCCCCCAGAAATTTTCCATTCTGAATGAATCCACTGTAATCAACGGCTCCTGAGTTTTTCCACTGCAACACATCTAGATCAGTCTGTTTCAAATCTACAAAACGCATCCCACGTTCCGTCGCAGAAGATTGAGCTGACGCGACCCCTACAAAAAGGACGCATGTAAACATAGCTGAAAGTTTGATCAAATTCATGGGCGCACTCTAACTATTTGGAAATTCCATGTCACGACAAAAACCAACGTTAAAATTTTGCCCTTCGGGATCGAAAACGCGAGCTTTCTTTTGAAAATTCACAAAGACAAACTCTAAAACGCAGTTGTTTTGAGAAATTGATTTGTTTGCCAAGCTGAATGAGCAGGGAACAAAATTTTCACTAGAGTCACAGCAATGGAATGTGCTTCAAAGTTTCGCCCGAGTGAAGTGCGCTCCTGAAATGCAGTGAACTATTCGTGATTATTAGTTAGACTTAGACAACTTAACTCTCCAAGTTGAAATAATATCTTCCCGTTCTTTCTTTCTCGCTGATCGTTGAAGTTTTGATATTTAACAAGACGCATATTCGAAACTGTTGAAAACTCTCGATCGTACTGACCGCTTTCTGTAGACTTAGACCAGATAATCTTGTGGTCCTCGGTTTCGACATAAACATAATCAGTTCTGTTAATTAAATCCTCTATTTCTTTGTCAGAAAAATCGAGACTAACCTTTTCAACCATTCCATTCCAAGAGTTTACTTCAATGTGACCGGAGATATCGGTGCAGGTTGTCACTGTGCCCATGGCCCATACTTGAGTAGAAAAAATCAAAGTTCCTAGCATAAAAAATATTTTCATTGTCGTATTTCCTCTTTACGTGAAAGTAGATAGACGAAGATGCCTCCGAGAGGCAATGTCAATTTGGAGTATTTAGAAAAGTAAATGCGAATTTTCTGGCCCCACCCCCTTCGAAGTTGCTCGTTTTGAGGCTTTGTGAGTTTTGACTTCGCTTTTTTGCGATTTCGCAACGGTCCAAGTCGCTACTGGGCACTGGCGGGCGGAAGCCCGATGGGCGTTAAGATTTTTTAATCACTTTTTTCTCCATGATGGCAGGTGCTTCAGCAAACCAATGTCCAATACCAAAATTATGTCCCTAGGGCTCGAAAGCCTATTTTCGGTAGCCTCCCAGTAAAGCCAACTCTAAAACGCAGTAGTTTGGAGGAATTGATTCATTTGTCAAATTGAACGATCAAGGAGCAACAGTTTAGCCAGTGACAGAAATTATTTTTGCTTAGAAATGCAGTCATTGTATTTCCAACTCCAGGTAGCAACCTTCGTCCACAATGCATATGAATAAACAGTTAATAGCCCATTGATACCTGGAGAAACAAAAAATAGAATTTTCCATCGTTTCATCTTTTCAGTTTAAAGGAAAATGCTCCAAATGTCGGCTTAGATTGAAGTCCAAAGTTAAACGAGCACAGGGAAATTTTTTAACTAGGGTCAAAAGCGACAGGTGAAGACCGGTTTCTCACCCAGGTCTTGAATCTGAGAGTTCAAAAGGACTGCTGTTTTATCGGTAAGGCTCAGTTTAACCTCTTTTGAACTATCGGTAGCGGGCACTTCGACAAAGCTAAGAATATTTGGCTCAAACTCACTTGTGTACGTTTGAGTCGCAACTTTAAAGACGGCATCTGCGTTGTTCTTGAGTCCAACTGCGCTAACACCATCGGGAAGACTTTGATCTTTAATAACGAGCACTAGCTTATACGAGGTGGATGCCTGATCGCACGTAATTCTATCTGGCAAAGAGTTCTCGTTTGGTTGTAAGGGAGCATCAGTGTTCGTGGATGTCTTGAGAGCGGTACTGTCCCCGCATGCCGTTAAAACCATAAAAAAAATTAAAAAAAAGAACGTTGGCCATGAAGTGCGCATGTCGCGTTTCTACAGACGCCAAGAGGTAGCGTCAAATACCAATGATTTTACCGCACCTATTTTGACACGAAATCCGAGCTATTCCGCCCCATTGCCATAAACTTCGCATTTTAGATCAAACTCTTTGGAATAGATTTTTGTGGACAAACAGTACCGTTAAGCGTACTGTAATGGTGGAGGTGACTATGGACCGAACAAATGCAAACGACTTTAGAGCCAATTTGAAAGAGTGGATGGAAGCCGCAAAGGTCGAACCCGTAAAAATCACCCGCAAAAGCGGCGATTCCTTTGTTTTAATGAATGCAGATGAGTTCGAAAAAATACAGGTAGAGCTTGCCAGCCTTCGCGGTGTTGCTCACGGATTGAGCGACGCACTCCAAGGTCGTGTTCGCAAATCGAATGATCATTCTATTGAGTCCGCAACTGACAGGGCTAAAGAACGAGTACTAGGGCACAGGGTAAAGAAGAAAGCTGTAGGATGATGTCAAGGTATGAAATTTACGAAACGGATCGATTCTTAAGCGACGTTGAAGAAGCTGCGGTTTGGATTCTGCAAAGCAACGTCGAACAATCTGAAAAACTTGCTCTTGAAAAGTTATCTGAATTTGAACAAAATATTCAATCGCTTAAAAACAGGCTCCAACAATTTCCAGAATCTGGCGAATGTGATGATATTTCAGGCTTAAGAAAGTTCCCTCTTTATGGAGGTCGCTATTCAGCCAAGTGGATCTTGAGTCATGCCGAAAAATCCATAACTCTGATTGCCCTTGCTGATTCTAAACATCCACAACAGCTCAGAGGTTTTTCGTTTGATGATTGAAGATTTTTATTTTTTTGTGTCCGTTTTGTGACCACGGCCACACCAAAAAGGACGCTAACGGACCAAAATCAAAAAGTGGTCTAACCTTTTGTTATAGTTAAAAAAACATTTCAAATTCAGTGACTTCGAAAATTCGACTGTCCCGTCCGCGCTCGATCGACACACTGTTGAGCTGGAAATAAGATACATATTGGCAGCCTAAGCTGTTGAATTTTCGAGCCGTGATTTTTCCTTTGGAGCCAGAAGGGTCCAAAAATGATAAGG